>Ga0209501_10000688_pt1 | contig 39886 bp, 45 predicted proteins | sample ArcticOcean_MG_C_4_FD_187434 | JGI IMG/M metagenome (GOLD analysis project Ga0209501, IMG submission 187434) | Marine microbial communities from western Arctic Ocean - ArcticOcean_MG_CB4_134 (SPAdes) (version 2) | ecosystem: Environmental > Aquatic > Marine > Oceanic | place: Arctic Ocean...
CCTTTAATCTCCAATAATTTGATTAACTAATTTGAGTAAATGCTTCAGCAAATTTTTCTGCATTAAAAATTTGTAAGTCATCTTCTTTTTCACCAAGACCCAGAGCAATTATTGGAAGTTTATATTTTTTAGCAAGTGCTAGTAAAATACCCCCTTTTGCAGTGCCATCTAATTTTGTCATTATCAAGCCGGTGATTTGAATAATTTTATTAAATTCTTCTACCTGGTTGATAACATTTTGACCTGAAGTTGCATCAAGAACCAAAATTACATCATGTGGTGCATCTGGATCTATTTTTTTAGTTACATTGGCAATTTTTTTATATTCTTCCATTAAGTTTTTCTTATTTTGTAATCTTCCTGCTGTATCAATTAGAACATGGTTGAAATCATCTTTAATTGCCTCCTCTATAGCTTTGTACGCGACAGAAGCAGGATCTGATCCCTGGGTAGATTTAGTAATTTGAACATCAATTTTATTAGCCCAACTTTCTAGCTGTTCTATTGCAGCCGCCCTAAAGGTGTCACAAGCAGAAAACATAACTTTGCTACCATTAGATTTTAAAATTTTACCTATCTTTCCGATAGTTGTTGTTTTGCCAACTCCATTAACACCTGAGACTAGAACCGCATTTAGTTTTTCTTTTTTATTAAAGAAGCCTTCATTTTCTAAAGGCCTCATTAAAGTGATTATATAATCTTTTAAAATTAAGCTCACTTCATTCATGACATTATTTTTAGGATCAATTTTTTCTTGAGCAATAATTTGTTTAATCTCTGCAGCAACAGTCAGACCTACATCTGATTGAATCAAATATTCTTCAATCTGATCTAATGTTTTGTCATCTATTTCTTTTTTGACAATTATATCTTTTAAACCAGATGTAAAAGTAGAAGCAGTTTTTTTAAAACCGATTTTAAATTTATCAAAAATTCCCATTACAATTTAATCTCAATATTTTTAATATTAGAAACGGGCCCTTTCATGTGAATGCTATTTTTTTCATCAATAAAAATTGTTAGTTTTCCAAGCGTAAACTCTATATCTGTAGTTTTACCTACTAATGATTTGATGTTACCGGCTACAGCGGTTGCACATGCCGCAGTACCACAAGCCTTTGTAAGACCCGCACCTCTTTCCCATACCTTAACTTTTATTAAATCTTTATTTACAACTTTAGCTAGTGTTACATTGCATTTTTCAGGAAATAATTCGTGATTTTCAATATCAGGTCCAACTTTTTTTAAATCAAAATTTTCAATATCATTTACAAAAAAAACTATATGGGGGTTTCCTACATTTACTGCAATTCCACCAATGTATTTGTTATTGTTTTTGTCCATAATTTCAATCTCAAGGTCTTTAGTGTCTAATTTTCTACTTAAAGGAATCTCTTCCCAATTTGTTTTTGGAATACCAATTTCGGTCTCTACTAAATTATTTCCTAAAATTTTAGATTTTAATAATCCAGAGGATGTCCACACAGTTATTTCTTTTTGATTACTTTCTTTTGATAAAAAGTCAGCAATACATCTCGTTCCATTTCCACAGGCCCCTGAAGTACTGCCATCTGAATTATAAAACTCTAAACCAGCATCTATTTCTCTATTTTTTTTAATTAGAATAAGTTGATCACATCCAATAAAACTTCGATCACATATTTTAATTATTTGATCTTTGCTTAAATTAAGATCATGAATTCGTTGATCAATAATTACAAAATCATTGCCTAAACCATCCATTTTAAATGCTTTAATATCCATATATAGATATTTAACTTATTTATTGACTTTTTGAACCTCTATTATAGGTTGTTTCCGTTTCCACAAAAACGTTAAATTTGTGGTGTCTTTGGAAACAAAGAGATCAACACTAGTCAGCGATATTCGCCCACTAGTGCGAAACTGCTGTGCGTAATAAATATGTTTGAAAACTTAACAAATAAATTCGAAGAAATTTTTTCTTCTTTAAAAAAAGCAGCTTCACTTGATGAAAATCAAGTAGATGAAGGCTTAAGAGGTATTAGACAGGCTTTATTAGAAGCCGATGTGTCTCTAGATGTAACTAAAGATTTTATAGAAAAAGTTAAGCCAAAGGTTATGGGTCAAGAAATAATTAGATCAACCTCTCCAGGAGATATGGTTGTTAAAATTGTTTATGATGAATTAGTTAGTCTTTTAGGTGAAAGCAACACTGATATTAATTTAAATGCAGTTCCACCTGTCCCAATGATGCTGGTAGGTCTTCAAGGTTCTGGTAAAACTACAACAACAGCAAAATTAGCCAAATATTTAGAAAAAAATAAAAAGAAAAAGATAATGATGGTGAGTCTTGATGTATATAGGCCAGCTGCACAAGAACAGTTAAGATCATTGGGAGAGCAAAATGATATTTTAACACTACCTATTATTGAAGGGCAGCTACCAGAGGATATTTGTAGAAGAGCAGTTAGCGCTGCAAACCTAAATGGTGCAGAAATTATATTATTTGATACAGCAGGCAGAACACAAATAGACCTTCAAATGATGAGTGAAATTAAACAGATAGAAAGTATAATTAACCCAACAGAAGTATTTTTAGTTGCAGATTCTTTAACAGGACAAGTTGCTGCAGAAGTTGCAAAAGAATTTAAGAATACCGTAAATGTAACAGGTATTGTTTTAACAAGAGCTGATGGTGATGCCAGAGGTGGTGCGGCTCTTAGCATGAAGTATGTCTCACAAGTTCCAATTAAATTTTTAGGGGTAGGAGAAAAGATAGAAAATTTAGAAGTTTTTCACCCAGATAGGATAGCCAATAGAATATTAGGTATGGGAGACATTGTTTCTCTTGTCGAAAAAGCTGCAGAAGATCTTGGTGAAGAGAATATAAAAAAAGCAGAAGAGAATTTAAAAAAAGGACAATTCTCTATGGAAGATTATTTAACACAGCTTAGACAAATGAAAAAAATGGGAGGCATAGAAGGAATCATGTCGTTTATGCCAGGTGTTTCTAAAATGAAATCACAAATGGATGCTTCGGGAATTGATGAAAGCGTTATTACTAAAAATGAAGCAATCATTTTATCTATGACAAAAAAAGAAAGAGGAAATCCTAAAATCATTGATGGTTCTAGGAAAAAACGAATTGCTAATGGCTCTGGAACAGATGCGGCCACTATCAATAAATTGCTTAAGCAATTTAAAATGATGTCTGAAATGATGAAGAAGATGTCAAAAGGAAACCTGAAGGGTATGTCTGATAAAGGAATACCTCCAGAGCTATTAAATCAACTTAAATAAATAAAGGAAAAAAAATGATAAAAATAAGACTATCAAGAGGTGGAACAAAGAAAAGACCAGTATACAAAGTAGTTATAGCTGACAGTCGTCGTGCAAGAGACGGAAGGTTTATTGAGAAAGTAGGATTCTTTAATCCCCTTTTACCAAAAGATAAAAAAGAAAGAATGGGACTGGAAGCCGAAAGAATTAAATATTGGTTAGGTCAAGGTGCTCAACCAACAGCTAGAGTTGCAAGAATTTTAGGTGAAAATGATATTATCCCTATGCCTGCAAACGCTAACAACCCAAATAAAGCTATACCTAAAAAAGAAAGAAAAAAAGAAGGAGATGAAGCAAAAGCAGCTCCTAAAGCAGAAGCAGCTCCAAAGGAAGCAGCTCCTAAAGCAGAAGCAGCTCCAAAGGAAGCAGCTCCTAAAGCAGAAGCAGCTCCAAAGGAAGCAGCTCCTAAAGCAGAAGCAGCTCCAAAGGAAGCAGCTCCTAAAGCAGAAGCAGCTCCAAAGGAAGAAACTAAATAGTTGGATTCATGTGGCAAGCTCAGATATTCACACTTTACCCAGATATTTTTCCTGGCCCTTTAAGTAAAGGACTTTATGGAAAAGCATTATCAAATAAAATTTGGGATCTAAAAGTTGTAAACATTAGAGATGCTGCAGAAGACAAACATAAGACGGTTGACGATACTCCTTTTGGAGGTGGATCTGGCATGTTGTTAAAAGCTGATGTTTTAGCAAAATCGATTGATCAAAATAAAAAAAAAGGTGAAAGAATTTTTTATTTATCTCCTAAGGGAAAAAAACTTGATCAAAAATTAGCACTAGAGCTGTCAAAAGAAAAATCGATCAGTTTAATATGTGGTCATTTCGAGGGTGTCGATGAAAGAATATTATCAACAAGAAATATAGAAGAAATTAGTATTGGAGATTTCATTTTATCAGGAGGAGAAACAGCATCCTTTGTTGTATTGGATAGTATTTTAAGACTGTTACCTGGAGTATTAGGAAATGAACAATCAAAAACAGATGAGAGTTTTGAGAATGGACTTTTAGAGTATCCTCAGTACACAAAACCTCAAATTTGGGAGGAAAAAAGTGTCCCAGACGTACTATTAACAGGAGATCATAACAAAATTAAAGACTGGCGTTTATCACAATCAGAGGCTATAACACGCGTCCGAAGACCAGATTTATGGGAAAAATATAAGAAAAACTAATTTAATAAATACTACTATGAAAACAATTGAGGAAATAAATCAACATAACGTTAAAAAAATATTAGCTGAGAAGAAAATTCCAGATTTTTTTCCAGGAGATATAGTAAAAGTTGGCGTGAGAATTACCGAAGGTAAAAAAGACAGAATTCAATATTTTGAAGGTGTTTGTATTGCTAGAAAAAATAGAGATTTAAATTCTTCATTTACAGTTAGAAAAATATCATTTGGTGAAGGTGTTGAGAGAACGTTTCCACTATATGGAACAGTAATTGATTCAATTACAGTTGTTAGACATGGAAAAGTTAGAAGAGCAAAATTATACTATCTAAGAGATAGAACTGGTAAATCAGCTAGAATTGCAGAAAGAATTAGAAAAAAAATTGGTATAGAGGTTGATGTTAAACCAGAAACAGTAACTGAAGAAACTTTAGCACCAGTTGCAGTAGAACCTGAAAAGCAACCCGAAACTCAAGCAGAACCAAAAATAGAAAGTTCTGAAAAAAAAAAATAGCTTTTTTTTCAATGTCTTTAACTCTTTACGATAAAGTATGGAATGATCATTTAGTTGATCAGCAAGATGATGGTACAGCACTATTATTTGTTGACAGACATTTAGTACATGAGGTGACAAGCCCACAAGCATTTGAAGGATTAAGAAATTCTAATAGGAAAGTTAGACAGCCTAGTTTAACTTTAGCGGTTGCTGATCATAATGTTCCTACCACTGACAGATCTAAGGGAATAGCAGATGCAGAATCTAAAATTCAGGTAGATACCTTAGAAAATAATTGTAAAGAATTTGGAGTTCAATACTTAGGAATGGATGACAAGAGACAAGGGATTGTTCATATAATTGGACCCGAACAAGGTTTCACTCAACCTGGAACAGTAATTGTTTGTGGAGACAGTCACACAGCAACGCATGGAGCATTCGGTGCCTTAGCATTTGGAATTGGCACTTCTGAAGTAGAGCATGTTTTAGCTACACAAACACTAGTTCAAAAAAAAGCAAAAAATTTCAGAATTAATGTTAATGGAAAGCTTCCTATTGGCGTTACATCTAAAGATGTAATTTTACAAATTATAGGAAATATTGGCACAGCAGGAGGAACAGGGTTTGTGATTGAGTACGCAGGAAGCTTAATATCATCTTTAAGCGTAGAGCAACGAATGACAATTTGTAATATGACTATTGAAGGAGGAGCAAGAGCAGGATTAATCGCACCAGATGAAAAAATATTTGAATATTTAAAGGGTAAGCCAATGTCACCAAAAAATGAAAATTGGGATAAGGCCATGAAATATTGGGAAAGTTTAAAAACTGATGATGGAGCTAAATTTGATAAAGAAATTAATTTAGAAGCAGAGGATATTTTACCAATGATTACCTGGGGAACTTCTCCACAAGATGTAATCACTATTGATGGCAAAGTACCAAATCCTGAAAATGAACAAGATGAAGATAAAAAGAACTCTATAATAAGATCTTTAAAATATATGGGTTTAAAAGCTGACACACTAGCCACAGACATTAAAATTGATACGGTTTTTATAGGAAGTTGTACCAACGGTAGAATTGAAGACTTAAGAGAAGCAGCAAAAATATTAAAAGATAAAAAGAAGGCATCACATGTTCATGCAATGGTTGTTCCAGGCTCAGGTTTAGTTAAAGAACAAGCAGAACAAGAAGGACTAGATAAAATATTTATAGAATCTGGTTTTGAATGGAGAGAGCCAGGTTGCTCAATGTGTCTTGCAATGAATGCGGATAAGTTAAAGCCAGAAGAAAGATGTGCCTCAACTTCAAACAGAAACTTTGAAGGAAGACAAGGTAGGGGTGGAAGAACACATTTAGTAAGCCCTGGAATGGCAGCGGCAGCAGCAATTTCTGGAAACTTGGATGATGTTAGAAAGTATCAAAATTAAAATGCAAAAATTTAATTCAGTTAAAAGTATTCCAGCATATTTGCCAATTGTAAATGTTGATACAGATATGATTATTCCAAAACAGTTTCTTAAAACAATTAAGAGAACAGGGTTAGGAAAAAACTTATTTTTTGAAATGAGATATGATGACAATGGAAATGAAATTAAAGATTTTATTCTTAATCAGGAACCTCACAATCAATCAAAAATACTAATTACAGGAAAAAATTTTGGCTGTGGCTCTTCAAGAGAGCATGCTCCTTGGGCGCTATTAGATTTTGGAATTACATGTGTAATAAGCTCTAGTTATGCTGATATTTTTTATAGCAACTGTTTTAAAAATGGAATTTTACCAATTATTTTACCAGAAGAAAAAATTAAAGAACTATCAGAATATTCAAAAAGAAAAGAAGAAATTTCAATAGATTTAAAGGAAGAAAAAATTATTTTTGGAAATAGCGAAATAAAGTTTGCTGTTGACCCGTTTAAGAAAAAATGCTTATTAGAAGGTCTTGACGATATTGCACTTTCATTAGCAAAAAAAGAAAAAATTACCAACTTTGAAGAAAATTTAAAAAATAATAAACCATGGATATTTAATGATTAAAATTAAAAAAAGAAAATTTTTACTTTTACCTGGTGATGGTATCGGACCTGAAGTTATTCAGGAAGTTAAAAAAGTTATTCAATGGTTTAATTCAAATAAATCTTTAGATTTTGAAATTGATCAAGATTTAGCAGGTGGCTGTTCTTACGACAAGCATGGTATACCAATCACAGACGAAGTTTTTTATAAAGCGCTAGAAAGTGAAGTTGTAATGTTAGGAGCTGTTGGTGGTCCTAAATGGGACAATTTAGATTTTTCAAAAAAACCTGAAAGAGCGCTATTAAAGTTAAGAAAAGAATTAAAATTATTTGCAAATCTAAGGCCTGCAATTTGTTTTGAACAATTAGTTGATGCATCAACTCTAAAACCAGAAATTGTTTCTGGATTAGATATAATGATTGTTAGAGAGTTAACGGGTGGAATTTATTTTGGAGAACCAAGAGGAATCAAACCAATAGAAAATGGTGAAAGAAAAGGCATTAATACCCACACCTATACGACTAGTGAGATAGTTAGGGTGGCTAAAGTAGCTTTTGATTTAGCCAAAAAAAGATCAAATAAAGTTACTTCTTGTGAAAAATCAAATGTAATGGAAGCAGGACAACTTTGGAGAGAGGAAGTTCAAGAACTTCACGATAAAGAATATAAAGATGTTGAGTTAAGTCATATGCTTGCCGATAATTGTGCAATGCAATTATTAAAAAATCCAAAGCAGTTTGATGTAATTGTTACCGACAACTTGTTTGGAGATATGCTTTCTGATCAAGCCTCAATGTTAACTGGATCTTTAGGTTTATTGCCTTCTGCTTCCCTTGGAGCAAAAAATAAAGATGGAGAAATGAGAGCAATGTATGAACCTATTCATGGATCAGCACCAGATATAGCTGGTAAAGGAATTGCAAACCCAATTGCATCAATTTTAAGTTTCGCAATGGCATTAAGATATTCATTAGACTTAGATAATCAGGCAGATGCTTTAGAAAAAGCAGTTCAAGACGTGTTAAATGACGGTCTTAGGACTAAAGATATACTTTCAAAAGGGATGAAAGAAGTATCAACATCAGCAATGGGTGATGCAATAATTTCAAAATTGCAATAATTAAAAATTTATTCTAGAGTTCCGGAATGCCAAGTTACATAGCACCCGTGGAAGATATGATGTTTCTTTTTGACAAACTAAGAAACAATAAAAATTATAATGAAATTGAAAAATATAAAGAAGTTAACTCAGAATTAGTAAAAGATATTTTAGTTGAGGCAGCTAAAATTAATGAAAATTTAATTTTACCATTAGCAAAATCAGGGGATGAAAACCCAACAGTTCTAGAGAATGGAGTGGTTAGAACACCGCCAGGCTATAAAGAAGCTTATATAAAATATATTGAGGATGGATGGACTTCACTTTCTTGTGATCCTAAATATGGCGGACAAGGAATGCCTAAAACTATAAGTGCCTTTTTTGATGAAATGCTATCTTCAGCAAGTCTATCATTTAAACTTTATAGCGAGCTAAGTATAGGTGCATACAATTGTATCTCTCATCATGCTAAGGATGAAATAAAAGAAAAGTATCTTCCAAAAATGGTTGAGGGGAAATGGAGTGGTACTATGTGCCTTACAGAGCCTGTTTGCGGAACTGATTTAGGTCTTTTAAAAACAAAAGCTGTAGAACAGTCAGATGGAACCTTTAAGATAACAGGACAAAAAATTTTTATTACTTCTGGTGATCACGATCTAACAGAAAATATTATTCACTTGGTGATAGCAAGAGCAGCAGACTCTCCAGAGGGAACGAAAGGTATAAGTTTATTTTTAGTTCCTAAATTTGTAGTTAATGAAGATAGCTCTATAGGTCCAAGAAATGGAGTTTCTACAGGTTCAATTGAAAGTAAAATGGGGATTAAAGGGTCAGCAACTTGCGTCTTAAATTTTGATGATGCAGTTGGTTATATGATTGGCTCTAAGAACAAAGGGTTAAATGCCATGTTTACAATGATGAATTTAGAGAGAATTGTTGTTGGAATTCAAGGATTAGGTATTTCAGAAATTGCTTATCAAAACTCATTAAGTTACGCAAAAGAAAGAAAACAAGGAAAAACAAATAATACCAAGTCAACCAATGGTGCAGATTTTATAATTGAACATGCTGATATAAGAAAATCCCTGCTTAATATGAAATCTATTATTGAAGGAGAGAGAGCACTGTGTTTTTGGTTATCACAACAAACAGAAGTTAGTCTTTATCACCCAGATGAAAAAATAAAACAAGAAGCGTCAGATCTTGTTTCTTTGATGACGCCAGTAGTTAAAACAATGTTTACGGACATGGGAATGGAAATAACGAGTGATGCAATGCAAATCCATGGTGGTTATGGATACACAAAAGACCAAGGAATAGAACAGTTATACAGAGATAATAGAATTACGCCAATATATGAAGGAACAAATTCTGTTCAAGCAGCAGATTTGGTTTTTAGAAAATTAGTAAATAAAAATGGTGACATAATTAATAAGTACTTAGAATTGATTAAGAATGATTGCAATACTGAAAATGAAAAATTAAAACCTTTCATAAAAGAATTAAAAACACACCTAGAAATTTTATTTAGCTTTACGACTTGGATTAAGGAAAAAATACAAAACTCAAAAGATGATGCTAGTGCAGCATGCAACGACTATTTAAAAGCATTGGGTTTTGTAGCGATAGCCCATGCATGGATAAAAGTTTTAGAAGTTAGTTTTAAAGATTATGAAAATAATAAGATTTTTTATGAAGACAAAATACAAACTGCAAATTTTTATTTTAAAAGAGTCTTACCAAGAGCCGAAAGTCATTTTAAGACAGCTACAACTGGTAGTGATTATATAATGAATTTTAAATTTAATTAATATGAGTCATTACGATACAAATTTAGATAAAAATGAGGCTAATTATGTTCCTCTTTCTCCTGTAACATTTTTAGAAAGAACCAAAGATATATATCCAAACTATGAAGCTTTAGTTTATGAAAGTAGAACTTATACTTGGAAAGAGATTTATAAAAGATGTGTTAAGTTTGCTAGTGCACTAGATAAATTAGGTGTGAAAACTGGAGATACAATTTCCATAATGGCTTTTAATACACCGGAAATTTTTGAAGCTCATTACTCAATACCAATGGTGGGAGCAGTAATTAACGCAATCAATACAAGACTAGACCCCAATACAGTAAGTTATATTTTACAACATAGTGATGCAAAAGTTTTAATCGTAGATAGACAATTTCATGATGTAATTGAGAAGGCTTTAAAGAATGTTAAAAATAAAATTACAATTATTGATATTGATGACCAAGACATAGATACAAGTTCTTTCAAAAAAATAGGAGAACTTGAATATGAAAGTTTCTTAAATACAGGTGATGAAAATTATGAGTGGAAAAAGCCTAGAGACGAATGGGAAGCAATCTCATTAGGGTATACATCTGGAACTACCGGAAAACCAAAAGGAGTAGTTTATCATCACAGAGGCTCTTATTTGATGGCAACAGGCAGTGCAACAGCTTGGAATATGCCCAACAAACTAAATTTTTTATGCGTTGTGCCAATGTTTCATTGTAACGGCTGGTGCTATCCTTGGACACTGGCAATGTTACATGCAAGGGTAATTTGTTTAAGAAACATTGATGTAAAAAAGATATTTGAATTAATTGATAAATATGAAGTAACTCATTTCGGCGGAGCCCCAATAGTATTAAATATGATTGTAAACGCTGCAAAAGAGGATCAAAAAGCTTTAAAAAGAAAAGTAAATGTTTTAACCGCAGGCGCACCGCCACCAAGTATCATCTTTGAAAAAATGGAAAACCTTGGCTTTGAAGTGATGCATGTTTATGGATTAACAGAAACTTATGGTCATATGTTGCAGTGTGCATGGAATGAAGATTGGAATACTTTAGAAAAAGATAAAAAAAATGAAATTAAAGCAAGACAAGGTGTTAGATATCCTAATACCGAAGGTGCAGTTGTTATGGATCCTGAAACAATGAAGCAAGTCCCTAAAGATGGAAAAACTATGGGTGAAATCATGATTAGGGGAAATATTGTAATGAAGGGTTATTACAAAGATAAAGAAGCAACAGAGAAGTCAATGGCAGGTGGATGGTTTCACTCAGGAGATCTAGCGGTTACCCACCCAGATGGATATATTAAAATTCAAGATAGATCTAAGGATATTATAATTTCAGGTGGTGAAAATATTTCTTCAATTGAAATAGAAAATGCAATAGCAAAACATCCATCTGTATCACTAGCTGCGGTTGTTGCTAAACCAGATGAAAAATGGGGAGAAACACCCTGTGCTTTTGTTGAATTAATTAAAGATAAACCAGCAACAGAAAAAGACATTATAGATTTTTGCAGAGAAACTCTGGCAGGATTTAAACTTCCTAAAAGTGTTATTTTTTGTGATTTACCAAAAACTTCAACAGGAAAAATTCAAAAATTTGAACTTAGAAAAAAAGTCAAGGATCAAAGTTGATCTTTCAAGTGGACAGTAAGAATGTCTTTGCATCAGATGGAGGTCAAGGTATTAATAAAAAAAAAGCCACAATAGTTTTACTTCACGGAAGCGGTCTCTCACATATTGTTTGGTCCTTAACAGAGCAGTATTTATCAAATCAAAATTATAATGTTTTAGCAATTGATTTACCTGGTCATGGAAATTCTGAGGGTGATTGTTTAAAATCAATTGAAGAAATTTCAGATTGGCTAGAAAAAGTTTTTAAAGAACTTAATGTTTTTGAATTAACAATAATAGGTCATTCCCAAGGGTGTTTGGAAGCATTGGAATATTCATCAAGGTATTCAAAAAGAGTTAAAAATTTAATATTTGTTGCTGGCTCTTATAGAATGCCCGTTAATCAAGATTTAATAGATCTTGCAAGTTCAGGAAACAAAGATGCTGTTAAATTAATGACAAAGTGGGGGTATGTAAATTCAAAAAAATTTATTGGAGGTGACCCAGTTGAAAAAATTATTAATTCTTCAAGAGATATCAGGGAAATACTAGCAATAGATTTTGTTGCTTGTAATAATTATAAAAATGGATTGGAGGCTCTTAAAAAGATTAATTGTCCTACATTATTTATTTTTGGTGAATTGGATAAAATGGTGAACCTAGAAAAAGGTCAAAAATTCGCAGATTCTGTTGTTAATTCTAAGACACATGTAATAAAAAATTGTGGGCATATGATTATGTTTGAAAATGCTTTCGAAATGAGAGAAAAGATCTCAGAATTTTTAAAAAAATGAAAAATTTTCCAATTGCAAAATCTAGAAGATTAAGAAGTACACCCTATACTGATAGGTTGGAAAAACAGGGAGTTAGTGCATATACAGTATATAATCATATGCTATTGCCCGCATCATTTGTTTCCGCAGAAGCTGACTATCATCATTTAAAAGAATTTGTTCAAGTTTGGGATGTTGCAGCTGAAAGACAAGTTGAGATTTCAGGTAAAGATTCTGCTGAATTAGTTCAATTAATGACTTGTAGAGATCTATCAAATTCTAAAATTGGAAAGTGTTATTATGCACCATTGATAGATGATCATGCAAATATAGTTAATGATCCAGTGATTAATAAATTAGCCGAAGATAGGTGGTGGCTTTCAATTGCAGACTCTGACGTAATTTTTTTTGCAAAAGGTCTTGCCTCAGGAAATAAATTTGAAGTTAAAATCAAAGAACCAAATGTAAATATATTAGCTATTCAAGGACCTCTTTCAAATGAACTGATGGCAAAAGTGTTTGGTGAAAAAATTACTAAACTTAAATTTTTTAATTTTGACTATTTTGAATTTAGAGGTGTTAAACATTTTATTTCTAGATCAGGCTGGTCCAAACAAGGTGGTTTTGAAGTTTATGTTGAGAATGATAAGTCAGGTCAGGAGCTGTATGACTATTTATTTGAAGTAGGAAAAGAATTTAATGTTAAACCTGGATGTCCAAATATTATTGAAAGAATTGAAAGTGCATTACTTTCCTACGGAAACGATTTTGATAATAGAGACAATCCCTTTGAAGCAAATTTTGATAAGTATATAAATTTAGAAAGTGATGTAAAATTTTTAGGAAAAGATAGATTAAAAAAAATTAAAGAAGAAGGTGTTACAAGAAAATTAATGGGCGTTCAAATTGAACATGATAGTATTGATATGTATTGTGAAAAAACTTTATTTGATGCTGATAACAATATTATTGGATATGTAAGATCAGCAACATATTCTCCGACTTTCAAGAAGGTTATTGGAATAGCCATGATTAATAAGCCTTATTTTAATACCTCTCAGTTGTTTAAAATAGAAATTAACGAGAAGTTATACGAGGGAAAAGTTTGCGATTTACCCTTCATCTAGTATAAAAGTTAAAGAACATCATGAATATAGCAATTGTAGGAGCCACTGGTAACGTCGGTAGAAAAATTCTCGAGGTATTAGAGAAAAAAAAGCTATCTATTGAGGAGCTATTTCTTGTTGCCTCATCAAGAAGTACTGGTCAAAAAGTAAACTTTAATGGTAAAGAGCATGAGGTTTTTAATCTTGAAACTTTTGATTTTTCAAAAACTCAAATTACTTTTTTTGCAGCTGGTGGAAAAATTTCAGAACAATATGCAGCAAATGCTGCAAAACACTCAATAGTTATAGACAGTTCTAGCTTTTATAGAATGGATCCGGATGTGCCATTAATTGTTCCACAGGTTAATCCAGAGGCTATTAAGAATATGAAAAAGAATATAATTGCAAATCCTAATTGCTCAACAGCTCAATTAGTAATAGCTCTTAAACCATTACACGATTTATTTAATATTGAGCGGATAGTTGTTTCTACATATCAGTCAGTTTCAGGGGGTGGAAAAGACCTTATGGATGAACTAATAGAACAAACAAAACTTTCTTTAGAAAGTAAAGAAATTAAATCAAGGAATTTTACTAAACAAATAGCTTTTAATGCGATCCCTCACATCGATGTTTTTTCTGATGACGGATACACAAAAGAAGAATTAAAAATGACTAATGAAACCAAAAAAATTCTTGATGAAAAAATTGAATTAACAGCAACATGTGTAAGAATTCCAGTTATGGTTTCTCATGCAGAGTCAGTAAATATTCAATTTGAAAAACCATTTTCTTTAGAAAAAGTTAGAGACGCTCTTAGTAAAGCCAAAGGTTGTGAGGTGTATGATTCAAGAGAAGATGGAGGATACAGCACTCCAATCGAAGCAGAAGGTAGAGACGAAACTTATATTTCAAGAATAAGAGAAGATAAAACTAACAAAAATTCGTTAAACCTATGGATTGTTTCTGATAATTTACTTAGAGGTGCGGCCTTGAATGCTGTAGAAATCGCCGAAACTTTAATTAAAACTAATTTTAATGGAAAATAATAATCCGCTATCACCACATATTCAGATTTATAGATGGCACATATCTTCTTTAGTATCTATTTCACATAGAATTACAGGAGTATTAAATATAGTTGCCTTAACAATAATTTGTTTTTGGATTGCATCTTTATTATTAGGTGAAAATAGCTACGAACTTACTAAAATATTTTTAAATTCTATTTTTGGGAAATTTATAATTTTAAGTTTAACGTGGTCATTTAGTTTTCAAATGTTAAGTGAAGTTAGACACTTAATTATGGATCTAGGATATGGTTTTGAATTAAAAACAACAAAGATAACGGGACTGATTGTAATCATTGGCTCATTTATTTTAACAATTTTAATTTACTTGATTGGGAAGCAATTTATTTAATATGAACAGTGCAACTAAAAAATGGTTATTTTTAAAGATAAGCTCAGTAGCACTGATACCTTTAATGGCCTGGTTTATTGTAAATTTAGTTTCAGTTTTTGATAAAGATTACATTGATGTTGTTGCCTTTTTTTCAAATCAACCATCTAAAATTTTAGTTTCTTTATTAATGGTTTTTGCTTACTTTTTCTCAGCTTTAAGCATTAGTGAGATATTTGAGGATTATATTCAGGATGAAAAAATCAAAAATGCCGCAAACAAAGCTGTAAATATATTTGCTATAATAATGCCCTTAATTACAATTATAATTATATTTAATTTAAATACATGAGTGCTTATAAAATTATAGATCATGAATATGACGTAATCGTCCTTGGAGCAGGGGGCTCAGGATTAAGAGCTGCTGTTGGCCTAAGCGAAGCAGGGTTAAAAACTGCCTGTATCTCAAAAGTATTTCCGACAAGAAGTCACACATCAGCAGCACAAGGTGGAATTTCAGCCGCTCTAGGAAACATGGGTGAAGATGACTGGCGTTGGCATATGTACGATACTGTTAAAGGTGCAGATTGGTTAGGTGACCAAGATAGTATTGAGTATCTTTGTAAGGAAGCGCCAAAAGCAGTAATTGAATTAGAAAAATATGGAGTACCCTTCAGCAGAACTGATGATGGTAAAATTTACCAAAGACCCTTTGGTGGAATGACAAAAAATTATGGTAATGGAATTGTTCAAAGAACTTGTGCAGCAGCTGATAGAACGGGTCACGCAATTCTGCATACTCTTTATGGACAAGCCTTAAAACATAAAACTGAATTTTTTATTGAATATTTTGCATTAGATTTATTAATGAAAGATGGCGAATGCAAAGGACTCATAGCGTGGAACTTAAACGATGGAACCATTCATAGATTTAGAGCGCACAGTACAATAATTGCAACAGGTGGTTATGGAAAAGCTTATTATTCTGCAACTTCTGCACACACTTGTACTGGAGATGGAAATGCAATGGTTTTAAGAGCAGGCATGCCATTACAAGATATGGAATTTGTACAATTTCATCCAACAGGAATTTATGGACATGGAACTTTAATTTCTGAAGGTGTTAGAGGAGAAGGTGGTTATTTAGTTAATTCAAAAGGTGAAAGATTTATGGAGCGGTATGCTCCAAATGCTAAAGATTTAGCATCTAGAGATGTAGTAAGTAGATCAATGTCAATTGAGATTAATGAAGGTAGAGGAGTTGGTAAAGAAAAAGATCATGTTCACTTACATTTAAGTCATTTAGATAAAAGTATTATTGAAAGTAGACTTCCAGGAATTACAGAAGCAGCAAGATTGTTTGCAAATGTCGATGTTACTAAAGAGCCAATACCAGTAGTTCCCACTGTTCATTATAATATGGGAGGTATTCCAACGAATTATAAAGCTGAAGTATTAACAGGAACTGATTCAAATAAAACAGTACCAGGATTAATGGCGATTGGAGAAGCTGCTTGCGTTTCTGTTCATGGAGCGAATAGATTGGGTTCTAACTCTTTAATTGATTTGGTTGTATTTGGAAGAGCAGCGGCTATGAGAGCAGCAGAACTTGTAAAACCAGGAACTCCACATGAAGATATAGGAGAGTCTGAAACAGAAAAATGCTTAGAAAGGTTTGATAAATTAAAAAACTCTAACGGTGAAAATAGTACTGCAGAGCTTAGACTTTCAATGCAAAAAACTATGCAATCAAAGTGTGCTGTTTTTAGAACAGAAAAAACACTTAAAGAAGGTGTTGATCAAATTAGAAAAGCATATGATGGAATGGACTCAATTTCTGTAAAAGATAAGTCTCTTGTTTTTAATACTGATTTAGTAGAAACGCTGGAGTTTGATAATTTAGTAAGACAGGCAATTACCACAGTGGATTCTGCTTATAACAGACAAGAGAGCAGAGGAGCACATGCTAGAGAAGATTTCCCAAAAAGAGATGATGAAAAATTTATGCAACATACTATTGCGTGGTGTAACGGAAAAGATACAAAAATTGGCTATAGACCAGTTAGCAAAACAACATTAACAAATGAAGTTCAATACTTTCCACCACAAGAAAGGGTTTACTAGTGGTTCAAATAAATTTACCTAAAAATTCAGAAGTTCAAAAAGGTAACTATTACCAAGATAAAACTGGATCAAAAAATATTAGAAAAGTAAATGTTTATAGATGGGATCCTTCAAATGGCGAAAATCCAAGAGTAGATACTTATGAGGTAGATATGGATAATTGTCCTTCAAAAGTATTAGATATTTTGAATAAGATTAAAAACGAAATTGACCCATCACTAGCTTATCGAAGGTCATGTGCACATGGTGTTTGTGGTTCTTGTGCAATGAACATGGATGGGAAAAATGGTTTAGCATGTACAAAACCTCATTCAGAAATTGAAGGAGATATAAATATTTATCCACTACCTCATTTAAAAGTTAAAAAAGATTTAATTGGTGATCTAAGTGGACTGTACAAGCAGTACGAGTCAATTGAACCATGGTTAAAAACAAATACAAAAGTTGAAACAACAGAAATCATACAATCTAAAAAGGATAGAGAAAAATTAGATGGTGCATATGAATGTATCATGTGTGCATGTTGTTCTACCTCTTGTCCAAGCTACTGGTGGAATGGTGATAAATATTTAGGTCCTGCTGTTTTACTTCAAGCTTATAGATGGATAGTTGACAGTAGAGATGACGAAAGAAAAGAGAGATTAAAAAAAGTAGCTGATGAACTTAAGCTATATAGATGTCACACTATTATGAATTGTACTAATGCTTGTCCGAAGGGATTAAATCCAGCAAAAGCTATAGCTGAATTAAAAAAAATGCTTGCAACAAGCTAATTACCCCATTAAATAGCAACATTCATGAATTTATTAGAACATTTCGTTGGTGGAAAGCTAATTTCAGGCTCCTCTGATAGAAAAAGCAAAATTTTTAATCCTGCAACAGGTGAACAAGAGTCTGAAGTAAGATTAGCTAGTAAAGCTGATCTTGATCAAGCTGTAGAAGTGGCACAAAAAGCTTTTGAAACTTGGTCATTAAAACCATCACTTCAAAGAGCAAGAGTAATGTTTAAATTTAAAGAGTTAATAGAAAAAAATGCTGACGAGCTTACAAAATTAATAGTTTCAGAGCATGGCAAAGTTTATGAAGATGCCAAAGGTTCTTTAACGAGAGGACTAGAAGTTGTTGAGTTTGCGTGTGGAATTCCACATTTACTTAAAGGAGAATTTTCAGAAAACGTAGGAACAAATGTGGATAGCTGGTCTATGCGTCAACCACTTGGAGTTGTTGCTGGTATTACACCTTTTAACTTTCCAGCAATGGTACCTATGTGGATGTTTCCTATTGCTATAGCTTGCGGAAATACATTTATTTTAAAACCGTCAGAAAAAGATCCATCTTGTCCACTAAGATTAGCTGAGCTTCTAACAGAAGCTGGACTGCCAGATGGTGTCTTCAATGTTGTTAATGGAGATAAAGAGTCAGTTGATGCAATTTTAACAAACAAAAATGTTAAAGCTGTAAGCTTCGTAGGTTCAACACCAATTGCAAAATATATTTATGAAAATTCTGCAAAAAATGAAAAAAGAGTTCAAGCCTTAGGAGGTGCAAAAAATCATTTAGTTGTAATGCCTGATTGTGACCTTGATGGCGCAGTGAATGGATTAATGGGTGCAGCATATGGATCAGCAGGAGAAAGATGCATGGCTCAATCAGTAGCAGTAGCAGTAGGAGATATAGGAGATGAGCTAGTTGCACGTTTATCAAAAAAAGCTGAAGCATTGAAAGTAGGACCTGGTATGGACAAAACATCTGAGATGGGTCCATTAGTTACCAAAGAACATTTAGAAAAAGTAAAAGGTTATGTTGACCTAGGTGTTGAAGAGGGTGCCAAATTAGTTGTCGACGGAAGAAACATAAAGCTTCAAGGGTATGAAAATGGTTTCTTTATAGGCGGCTGTTTATTTGATCACGTTAAAAAAGATATGAGAATTTACAAAGAAGAAATATTTGGGCCAGTTTTGTCAGTCATAAGAGTTAAAACTTTTGAAGAAGCAACGAAACTAATTAATGATCATGAATATGGTAATGGGGTAAGTATTTATACAAGAGACGGTGACACTGGCCGAACTTTTGCTAGCAAAATCCAAGTTGGTATGGTTGGAATTAATGTTCCAATACCTGTACCAATGGCATTCCATAGTTTTGGTGGATGGAAAAGATCACTATTTGGAGACAGTGCAATGCACGGAGCTGAAGGAATTAAATTTTATACAAAACTTAAGACAGTAACATCAAGATGGCCTTCTGGAATAAGATCTAATGCAGATTTTGTCATGCCAACAATGAAATAAGGAGAAAAAATGAAAAAAATATCTTTAATAGGTGCGGGTCAAATTGGGGGCACTTTAGCTCACTTAATTGGAACTAAAGAAGTAGCTGATGAAGTGGTACTTTTTGATGTTGCAAGCGGCATAGCCAAAGGTAAGGCTTTAGATATTGCTCAATCTTCTTCTGTTGATGGTTTTAATGTAAAATTTTCAGGAACAGACAATTATGAAGATATAAAAGATTCTGATGTAATAATAATAACTGCGGGTGTTCCAAGAAAACCGGGCATGAGCAGAGATGACTTATTAGGTATTAATCTAAAAATTATCAAACAAGTAGCAGAAGGCATTAAAAAAAATGCACCTAATGCATTCGTTATATGTATTACAAATCCACTAGACGTTATGGTGATGGCTTTTCAAAAATTTTCAGGCATGCCAGCTAATAAAGTTGTTGGAATGGCAGGAATTTTAGATAGCTCAAGATTTAAATTATTTTTATCTTTAGAGTTAAACGTTCCTGTAAAAGAAATTGAAGCAATGGTTATGGGAGGTCATGGAGATACAATGGTTCCTCTACCTAGATTTACAAAAGTTTCTGGCAAACCATTATTAGACCTAGTTAAAGAAGGAAAAATATCATCAGAGAGATTAGAAGAAATTAATCAAAGAACTAGAGATGGTGGAGCGGAGATCGTTAAATATTTGGAAAAAGGTTCTGCATTTTATGCGCCAGCAGCTTCAGGAGTACAGATGGCAGAAGCATATTTAAAAGATGAAAAAAAATTACTTCCATGTGCAGTTCACTTAAACGGAGAGTATGGTGTTAATAATGTTTATGCTGGTGTACCAGTAATAATTGGAAAAGACGGTGTTGAGAAAATAGAACAAATAGACTTAGACGAAAAAGAAAAAAAAGAATTTATGCACTCAATAGATGCTGTGAAAGCATTATGGGAAGCTGCATCAAAAATAGACCCAGATCTTTCTAAATAAATCATGAACATTCATGAACACCAAGCAAAAAAAATCCTAAAAGAGTATGGAGCAGTTGTGCCTGAAGGAGTTTTTGCTTTCACCGTGGATGAATTGGTTGAAAAAGCAAAATCATTAAAGACAGAAAAGTTTGTATTAAAAGCACAGATCCATGCTGGTGGAAGGGGTAAGGCAGGAGGGGTAAAAATTTTAAGTACTATAGAAGAACTAAGTACTGCTGCTAAAGAACTATTAGGTAAAACTCTTGTGACACATCAAACAGGCCCCGAAGGTAGGGAGGTTAAGAGGTTATACGTTGAAGAGTCTTCCAATATAGATAAAGAATTTTATTTATCATGTTTAATTGATAGAGCTAGTTCAAAAATTGCCTTCATATCAAGTGATCAAGGTGGAATGGATATTGAAAAAGTGGCCAACAAAACACCAGAAAAAATTATAACAACAAAAGTTGAAATAGGTGATGAGATTTCAGACCTAGATTGTGAAAAAATAATTGAAATTTTTAATTTAAGTGGAGATGCAAATAAGCAAGCAATAGCGTTAATTAAATCAGTGTATAAGATGTTTATTAGTACTGACGCTAATATGGTTGAAATTAATCCTTTAATTTTAACTAAAGAAGAAAAAATAATCTGTTTAGATGCAAAAGTAAATTTTGATTCTAATGCTCTATTTAAACATCCAAAAATTATGGAATTAAGGGATTTAAATGAAGAGGATCCAACAGAAATTGAAGCAAGCAAACATGATCTTGCTTATATAAAATTAGATGGAAGTATTGGCTGCATGGTTAATGGAGCTGGTCTTGCAATGGCTACTATGGATATTATTAAGTTATATGGAAAAGAACCAGCAAACTTTTTAGATGTTGGTGGTGGTGCCTCAAAAGAAAAAGTATCTGCAGCACTTAAGATAATTCTTTCAGATAAAAATGTTAAAGGTATTTTAATAAATATTTTTGGTGGAATAATGAGATGTGATGTCCTTGCACGAGGAGTTGTGGAGGCAGCTAAAGAAATAAATATTAGTGTTCCTTTAGTAGTTAGACTTGCAGGAACAAATTTTAAAGAAGGAAAAGAGATATTAGATAACTCAGGATTGAAATTAATTTCAGCAGAAAATTTAGATGATGCTGCCCAAAAAATAGTAGAGGCTATAAAATAATATGTCAGTTTTAATTAATAAAAATACAAAAGTTATATGCCAAGGATTTACAGGAAAACATGGTGAATTTCATTCTAAACAAGCAATAGAATATGGAACCAATCTTGTTGGGGGAGTTACTCCAAAAAAAGGAGGTCAAAAACATCTTGATCGTCCAGTTTTTAACACTGTAGCAGAAGCCAAACAAAAAGTTGGTGCTGATGCAACAATGATTTATGTTCCAGCAAAATTTGCAGCTGCTGCAATAATTGAAGCGATAGATGCTTCAGTTGAACTTATAGTATGCATTACTGAAGGCATACCAATTCAAGATATGCTTCGTGTTAAACAAAAACTAAATAATTCAAAAAGTAGACTAATTGGACCAAACTGCCCAGGAATAATTACTCCTAATGAATGTAAAATTGGGATTATGCCAGGCAATATTCACAAAAAAGGTTCTGTTGGAATTGTTTCAAGATCAGGAACTTTAACGTATGAAGCAGTTGCACAAACAACTGAAAATGGACTAGGACAATCTACCTGCATAGGAATTGGAGGAGATCCAGTAAATGGAACAAATTTTATTGACTGCTTAGATTTGTTTTTAAATGATGAAGAGACCGAGTCTATCCTTATGATAGGAGAAATTGGAGGTTCTGCAGAAGAAGAGGCAGCTGAATTTATAAAAAATCACAAAATACAGAAACCAACAGTTGGTTTTGTAGCTGGAATAACAGCTCCCCCTGGAAGAAGAATGGGCCATGCTGGAGCTATTATATCGGGTGGAAAAGGTGGTGCAGAAGATAAGATTAAAAAGATGGAAGAATGTGGGATTACAATAGCTAAATCACCATCTGAATTAGGTAAAACATTATTTAATAAATTATCTAATTGAAAAATATTTTTCTGATATTATATCAATAAAATAGATGTCATCATCAAAAAATCTCGAATTTGAAAAAACTTCATTTCTTAGTAAATCTAATAATGCATTTATAGAGCAGATGTATTTAAAGTTTATCAATAAAGATAGGAACCTTCCTGAAAGTTGGCAGAATTATTTTGAAGGAATGGATGAAGATCCAAGCATGATGGCCAAAGAAATTAATGGACCATCTTGGAGTTTAAAAAATAAAATTGATATAGATGAGTTTCAAAAAAAAATTGAACAAGAGGATGAAAATTCACCCAGCAATACTCCTCAAACTAATATAAATCAAATAAATTCATCCAGATCAAATGAAGACTCAATTAAGGCAGTCTCAATGATTAGATCGTATAGACAAAGAGGACACCTTATCGCTACACTGGACCCACTTGGATTATTAAAATCAGAATATTTAGATGAGTTACATCCAGAGTCTTTTGGTTTTAAAAAAGATGATTATCAAAAAAATATTTATTTAGGTGGCGTGATAAATAAAGATCAATCAAATATTAAAGAAATATTACTATTTTTAAAAAAAACGTATTGTGGACCAATTGGATACGAATACATGCATATATCAAATCCAACTGAAAGAAAATGGTTTAGAGATCGGATTGAAAAATCAGCAGATAATATGAATTTTACCAAAAATGGTAAAGAGGCAATTTTAAATAAAATAATACAAGCGGAAGGTTTTGAAAAGTTTCTACATAAAAAATATGTAGGAACAAAAAGATTTGGATTAGATGGAGGAGAAAGTTTAATTCCTGCTTTGGAACAAATAATTAAGATTAGTGGCCAGTCTGCAGTTAAAGAGGTTAAGATTGGAATGTCGCATAGAGGTAGACTGAATGTATTAGCAAATGTATTACAAAAATCTTATAAAAGAATATTTAATGAATTTGCTGAAGAAATTAATGCATCATCAGAAGAGGGAGCTGGAGATGTTAAGTATCACCTAGGGGCATCTTCAAACAGAGATTTTGATGGAAATTCTGTGCATGTTAGTTTGACAGACAATCCATCTCACTTAGAAGCAGTTAACCCAGTAGTTCTTGGGCAAACAAGAGCAAAACAATTTTTTCATAAAGATAAAGAAAGAAATAAAGTAATACCTATATTGATACATGGTGATGCTGCATTTGCAGGACAAGGTGTAGTAGCAGAATGTTTTGCAATGTCCGGTTTACCAGGTCATAACACTGGTGGAACAATTCATATTATTGTTAACAACCAAATAGGTTTTACAACAAGTCCAAGATTTGCACGATCTTCACCTTACCCGTCCGATGTAGCAAAAATGGTTGATGCTCCAATTATTCATGCTAATGGAGATGACCCAGAAGCAGTTGTTTATGCGGCTAGAATAGCTACTGAGTTTAGATTAAAATTCAATAGAGATGTAGTTATAGATTTGATTTGCTATAGAAGATTTGGTCATAATGAAGGAGATGAACCATCATTTACTCAACCATTAATGTACGAAAAAATCAGATCACATCCCTCCCCAGTAAATGTCTATGGGAATAAATTAATAGCGGAAAACATAATTACAAATGATGATTTAGATAATTCAGTTAAAAAATTTAAAAATTTACTTGATGATCAATTTAAAAATGCAAAAGACTACAAGCCTCAAATCGAATGGTTCGAAGGTACATGGTCAGCATATAAGCCTGAAAAAGGAAAAGATAAAAGAGGAATAACAGGTGCAGATACTAAAAAACTTTTAGAGATTTCAGAAAAAATAAATTCTTCTCCTGAAGAATTAAATTTACATAAAACAATAATCAAAATATTAAACTCAAGAAAAGAAGCAGTTAAAAATGGTTCAAACATAGACTGGTCAACTGCAGAAGCACTAGCATTTGGATCCTTATTAGAAGAAGGATATCCTGTAAGACTAGTTGGACAAGATTCTGGTAGAGGAACTTTTAGTCAAAGACATTCTGTTTTAAGAAATCAATTAAACAATAGCCGCTACGTTCCATTAAATAATATTTCAAATAATCAAAAACAATTTGAAGTAGTAGATAGCTTTTTATCAGAATTAGCAGTTCTAGGTTTCGAGTATGGTTATAGTCTTGTTGAGCCAAATACACTTACACTTTGGGAAGCACAGTTTGGAGATTTTGCTAATGGAGCACAAATTGTCATTGACCAATTTATTGCATCTGGAGAAAGAAAATGGACAAGAGCATCAGGATTAGTAATGCTTTTACCACACGGATATGAAGGTCAAGGTCCAGAACATTCATCAGCACGCTTAGAAAGATTTTTACAATTATGCTCCAATGACAATATGCAAGTAATGAATTGTACTACGCCAGCAAATTATTTTCATGCATTAAGGAGACAAATGCTTAGAGATTTTAGAAAACCATTAATTATGATGACGCCAAAATCTTTACTAAGAAATAAGTATTGTGTTTCTAACTTAGAAGATTTTAGTAAAGAAAATTCATTTCATAGAATATTATGGGACCATGCTGTGGACCCAAAATCTAATGGTTTTATAAAATTAAGAAAAGATTCAGAGATTAAAAAAGTAATAATGTGTTCAGGTAAAGTTTATTTTGATTTATTAGATGCTAGAGAAAAATTAAAAAAAGACGATGTAATACTGTTCAGAATTGAACAATTGTATCCATTTCCAGCCAAGACTCTTGTTAAAGAACTTAAACCTTACGCTAAAAATGCAAAGTTTTACTGGTGCCAGGAAGAACCAAAAAATATGGGTGCATGGTTTTCAGCACGAGACTATATACAATGGACTTTAGATACTATTAACGCTAATAATAGAGAAATTTCTTATATAGGAAGAAGTCCGGACGCATCTCCTGCTACAGGATATGCAAAAAGACACATTTCACAACAGCAAGAAATTATTAACAAGGTTTTTGAATAAAAATGAGTGAAAAAATTTTAGTACCAGTTTTGGGAGAAAGCATAACTGAAGCTACAGTTGCTAAGTGGCTTAAAAAAGAAGGTGACACTGTTGAGGCAGATGAGGCAATTGTAGAATTAGAAACTGACAAGGTTAATTTAGAAGTACCATCTCCAATAGATGGAGTTTTATCTGAAATAAATTCTAAGGATGGTGTAACTGTAGAAGTTGGAGCTCTACTTGGTACGATAAGTCAAAATGAAATTCAGCCATCTCAAAAAAAGGTAATTACAAAAATTGAACCTAAAATAACAGAAAACAATGTTGTCAATTTAGAAATTAAAAAAGAAACACCTAGAGTTTTCGAAGAACCTGAAGAGGAAGAGCCGTTAATATTAACTAATGAAGTTAAAAAAGACAAAACTGATTATTCAAATAAAAATAATGAAATACTTTCGCCATCTGTAAGAAAAATTGTTGTTGAGAATAAAATTAATTTAGAAAAAGTTAGAGGCTCTGGCAAAGAAGGTAGAATTCTTAAAGGTGATTTAATTAGCATGATGGGAAAAAATCCCCAACCATCAGAAAGAAAAATTAAATATGGTCAAGAAGAGAGAATTAAAATGTCTAGACTTAGACAAACAATCGCAAAAAGATTAAAACAAGCACAAGAAAATGCTGCACTGCTAACAACATTCAATGAAGTTGACATGACTAGCATAATGGAAATAAGAAAAGAAAATCAAGAAGATTTTCAAAGTAGGTATAATATTAAATTAGGGTTTATGTCCTTTTTTGTAAAAGCTTGTGTTGCAGCTTTAAAAACGTTTCCATCTGTTAATGCTGAAATTGATGGGGATGAAATCATTTATAAAAATTATTATAATATAAGTTTTGCAGTAGGAACTGAAAAAGGATTAGTTGTTCCAGTATTAAGAGATGCAGATCAGCTATCATTTGCTGATATTGAAAAAAATATCAAAACAATTTCTGAAAAAGCAAGAGATGGAAAGATAACCATAGAAGATCTTCAGGGTGGCACTTTTACTATTAGTAATGGAGGCGTTTACGGTTCAATGTTATCTACTCCAATATTAAATTTACCTCAATCTGGTGTATTAGGAATGCATAATATAGTGGAAAGACCAATGGTGGTTGACGGAGAAATTAAAATTAGACCCATTATGTATCTTGCGCTATCTTATGACCACAGAATTATTGACGGAAAAGAGTCAGTTTCATTTTTAAAGATGGTTAAAGAAAACTTAGAAGATCCAAGAAGGTTATTTTTAAATATTTAGATGTCAGATAAATTTCAAGCAGTTGTAATAGGTGGAGGTCCAGGAGGCTATGTGTGTGCGATAAGATTAGCACAATTGGGCCTTAAAACTGCATGCATAGAATCTAGAGGATCATTAGGTGGAACTTGTTTAAATGTTGGGTGCATACCTTCTAAAAATTTATTAAATATTTCAGAGAATTATCATAAAGCGCAAAATTTTTCTAAACTTGGGATAGAGGTTGGTGAGGTAAAACTTAATCTCGAGAAAATGATGAAAAATAAGGATAAAGCAGTTACTGTATTAACCAAAGGTGTAGAATTTTTATTTAAGAAAAATAAAGTTACTTATTTTAAAGGCACAGGAAGTTTTAAATCAGCAAATAAAATTTCTATTTTAGATGATCAAAAAAAAGAAACCATAATAGAAACTGAAAAAACCGTAATTAGTACAGGATCTGTTCCTGTATCACTGCCAGGAATGGAATTTGATGAAAAAATAATTGTTTCTTCAACAGGTGCATTAACTTTAAAAGCAGTTCCAAAAAAGATGATTGTAGTTGGTGGAGGCTATATAGGATTAGAGATGGGATCTGTTTGGTCTAGATTGGGTACTGAAGTTCACGTAGTTGAATTTCTTGAACATATTACACCAGGGATGGATAGAGAAGTATCTACAGAATTTATGAAAATTTTAAAGAAGCAAGGAATTAATTTTCATATGCAGACAAAAGTAGAAGGAATTAAAAAAAGCACTAATGGTGCTACAGTTTCAACATCTGATAAAGATGGAAAAAAAATTGATTTTGATTGTGATGTCGTACTTATATCGGTTGGTAGAAAACCAAATACTAATAACTTAAATTTAGAAGCAATTGGTGTTGAATTAGATGAGAAGAAAAGAATTAAAACAGATAAAAGTTTTCAAACAAATGTAGATAATGTTTATGCAATTGGAGATGTAATAGAAGGACCGATGTTAGCACACAAAGCTGAAGATGAAGGTATTGCAGTTGCTGAAAATATTGCAGGACAATCAGGACATGTTAATTATGATATTATTCCAGGTGTTGTTTACACAACTCCAGAAGTTGCCTCTATTGGTAAAACAGAAGAACAATTAAAAGAAAAAAATATAAAATACAAAATTGGTAAATTTTCATTTATGGCAAACTCAAGAGCTAAAGCAATTGATGAAGCAGAGGGCTTTGTTAAAATCCTAGCTGATGAAAAAACAGATAGAGTTTTAGGGGCGCATATTATTGGTCCTCATGCAGGTGAATTAATTGGAGAAATTGGAGTTGCAATGGAGTTTGGTGCAAGCGCTGAAGATATTGCAAGAACATGCCATGCACACCCAACATTCTCTGAAGCTGTAAAAGAAGCAGCTTTATCAGTAGATAAAAGAGCAATACACTCTTAATTAATTTCTAGTCATAAACCTATATTTTTAAACTATTGCGAATGCTACGTTATTAAACAGTGTTCATGTTTTGTGGACTCACTGGACGTTGTATTTGTTAGGACATGTTAGGATAATTCTAGTTCATTTCTTGTTCAGAGAGGTGAAAAGCTCTTGTTCAATTCTTGTTCAATGACTGTATTGGTGTTTCACTCTAGCACCTAGTTAGCTTCGAATTATCTGTATCATAAATTGTAGTACTCCCAATATTAGCAATTAATAAAAAGGTAAACTATTATGACTGACGAAACACAAAAGGTGGTCGCTGCTGTTGCAGCTCCCGCAGCAAAGAGAATGGCACGAGAACCTATTTACGCAACTGGGTTCAGTTTTACAGACGCCAATATGGCAAGAGCCAAATATAGAAACGGGGTTTCTAGGGACAAGAGATTTGACACTAAAATAAAAGGACTATGTGTTGAAGTTAGACCCTCTGGAACAATAACTTTCTATGCTTACAAAAGCGTTCATATGTACAACAAGAAACATAACAAGTGGGCTCCGAATGTGGTCTACAGAAAGATGTTTCATTGGGCCAAGAATACTGGCTTTAATTGTGAAGCTGCTAGGGACACAGTTTCTAAATATGTGAGTATGATTACAGACTCAAAATCCAAAGCTGATAGCGAAATAACTGTTGAGTATCTTGTAAAGAAATTTATTAAAACTGGATTGAATGGTTTTACATTAAAGGACGATTCCAGATTGTATAAAGAAGAAACTAGACAGCGATATATCAGCAACCTAAAGCGATATATTTTGTATGAGGGCTGCACTGATCAGACTAGAAAAAAACATACAACGCCGATTGAATATCAGAACACAGTCTATTCTAAACCATTAAAAGATTTTGTGGCTTCTGAATTAACTGATGACGCAATTAAAGCTCATAAGTTTAAGCTGCATGATACTCCCCAAGTTTATAACACAGTCGCAACTTTGTTATCGGTTGTTTATAATTGGTCAAAGATGAACAAACTTTACAAAGGAGATAATCCTTTTTTGTTTGTTAAAAGATATCCAAAAGTAAAACTAAAATCTAAATTGCCAGATGATGTAAGGGACAAGATTAAAGATCACTGTGAGAGTAAGGCGTTTGACTATAATGCTCACTTCCTAACTATTGTCGCAACTGTTCTCTACACTGGATTTAGAGGCAATGAGATTTATGGGTTGCGTTGGGAGGAGCCTAAAACTGAAGAAGAAAAAAAGAAGTGTTCAGGTTGGCTTCTATCAGGTTGGGACGCACCAAATGAAAAGGGATATCTTTTCTTATGGGATCCAAAGAATAGGAAAGAGTTTAAGGCCTATGTAAGAACGCCATTAAAGAATCTTTTAATTAGATTAAGAAAGAAACTTTATAATGACCCGAAAGTTGCTTGGTGCCTGAAATCTGATTACATCTTCCCCAAATCAAGATGGAGTGCAAACTATCCAGAGGAACATACAGACTCATACGCTCAAACTTATCTATTAAGAAAGTTAAACGAAGACTTTGGTTTAAGAACCGAAAATTCTAAAGGTAGATTAAAAAATACTTTTACAATTAAGATTGGAAGAAAAACATTTGGGTCTGAAGTTGCTGCTGAAAAAGGAATTGAGATTGCTTCAAGAGCATTAAATCACTCTGATACTCAAGTCACTAGAGATCATTACATTGTTCCAGAAGATAGCGATTTGGATTTTGAATTTGAGAATAAGAAAACAAATGTTGAGAATATTGAAACTCATCGTGAAAAGAAGAAAGAAATAATATAAGCTACCAAAAAGGTACTTATTAATGACTAAAAAGACTGACTTTACTTGGCTGCATTTAAAGAAGATTTGGGGTGATCAATTCGGCATTACTCCAACTGAAGTTTCAGCGCTGCTAGAAAAACACTGGCTTGATAAAGGTTATACAGTCACCTTTGGTAATATGTTCAAGGACAAGAACAATGTCGCTATGTTCAAGAAATACATTAAATATGTTTATGAGTATATGGGTGATAACGAAATCCATTGGCGTGCCGCACTCCTAGAATTATTTACCAACAAAGATAGTTTCACAATTGATGTTTTAATTTATATGAATGTGCCTCACGCTAGTTGGAAAGCTGTCACCTTTGCAAAGTATATAGGACAGTGGAGATCAGATTTTATTGTAAAAGGTTGGCTGCCTAAAGATGAATACACAAACAAACCAATGATAAAAAAAGTTAAATCTCTAAACAAAAGTTTAAAATCAAAAGGTTTACTTGTAAAAAAGAAAAAGAAATAGCCCCTCACTCTAGTACCTAGTTAAGAAATTATAATTTATCTAAAAAAGCGTATTAAGCTGTGATGAATTTAAATATTGCAAGAGAACTAAAAGACCAATGCTTGAGTGATGAGGCAATCGCTTCACTATCAGATAAAGTTTTATTAGTTAGCAGCGTTCAACTGGCAAAGATTCTTGGTAAGAAAAACGATAACAGTTTGAGAGCTTCCAGATCAAACAAAACGGGATTTAAATCATACAAAGATAAACAAGGGAATGTTTATTACAATTTAATAAAAGTCTTAAACGAACTGGGGATAAAATTATGACTATAAGTAAACCAATTGAAAAAGCACCAACAACAAAAGAAAGTTTATTAGTGGCTAGTGAAACAAGTCAGGAAGAAGCTCAAATGGAATTAGAACAATTACTAGAACAATTTAAAGAATGGAAAGAAGAAAATTCTGGTGGTTGGAAAGATTTTTTAAATAGTAGCAGGGATGAAATTAAAGTTAAGAGAATAAATTTAAGCGCAGGTGGTGATGTAGAGAAGTATGGGGATCTGATTGATGCTTATATAAAAAAGATAGATGTACTCGAGGGAGAATCTTTAACCCAGTACATCAATAGAGTTAGAGCTGCGGAAGCAAAGGCTAAAACTAATGAATAGTTATAAAGGATATTTAAATGGAGTTAATCCAAATTTTACTCGTAAAGTTTTACAAGATGATGATCCACGATATTTTACGATGGACAGCGGCCGATTTGTTAATGGCAAAGATGAAGAGTTAAAAACAATGGCGGAAGCCATAAAAGTTAATGATCAAATAGATGAAGAGTATAAAAAAGCATGGCCACCTCAAAAGGCAATAGGGGCAAAACCAGTAAGAGTAGCTGCTAAACCCGGCAAAATATATTCAGGTGCACCGGGAGATTTAGCACCGGGCCCATATAGAGATTTGGTTAATCGTAATAAAAAAGAAGAAAAGTTATTTGAAAATTTACCAATCTTCTCAAAGAACATAAATAAAAAAATAACAAAACAAAGTCCTATTGAATCAGACGCTTCAGTGAATAGAAGAACGTGGAAAAAGGTTGAAGACAATAGAGCCAATGGTAAAGCAGATTATGAGGGCTTTCAAACTCACGAAATAATAGTCGCTAATAGTTATGCAGATACTAAAAAACTTCAAAAAGAAATTACAGATAATTTAAATGAATATATAAAAAGTAAACTCCCAAAAATTGTACAGAAGCAGCAGCCAACTCCAACTCCATCTTTTATTTCTAACCCGCAACCTAAATCAAAAGGAATTGCAGATGAGGGATTATTGGCTGATCTAAAAATTAGAAGAGAGGTTTTAGATGGGAAGTAAAAAGGAATATGAATTTATTAATAAAACTAGAACTCTAGAATGGAGAGCCCAAAGAGTAAAAGATATAAAAAAACTTAAGAAGTCAAATAAGGTTTCTAAAAAAGAGGAAATTCTAAAACATCCAAAAAAACTTACAGCAAAACATTTTGAATTTTTTTGGAAAGGTATGACTGTTAAATATATTAAATCTAAAGAAGCTGCGTTAGTTAGTGCTTTTCATATGATGTCACAATACATGACCACTATAGACGAACAAAGCGATACGATACTTTGGTTGAAAGCAGACCTGAATGATAAAAAAGAAACTCACGAACTTTATTATGAAAGAATTTTGGAATGGCTTGAAGTATGTAAAGCAAATAAGGAAGAACTAAAAAGGGTTTGGGCTGATCGCAATAATTCAATCAGAGCATACAACGGATTAATACAAATGCAGAAGTCAGCAGAAGAACTTGGAATAGATACCAAAAATTTTATTTTGCCAGAAGAGGATGTAGAGAAATTTAAAGATTATGAATTTGCTGTGAATGGCAAAGTGCTTGAGAGTGGCAAGACATCTTACAATGCTCACGTTAGAAAAAAAAGGAACAAAAACTAAATGAATATTAGACAACAAGAAATTGCAGCTTTGGGAAGAATGATTAACGATATTGATTCAACTGGAGTAGCTGATTTCAATGATTGGAAGTGGAGTAAAAAGTTTGACAATTTAGAAGAGGCAACTGGATTTTTACTGGGCCATCTTAAGCGAACAAGAGAGCTGCTTAAATATGGACTAACAATAAATAAAAAACTTTTAGAAAAACTAGAAGATAAACCAACCCATAACACTTTAAAGGAGTACTATTATGGAAAAAGCAAAGACAAAAGGAAGATTAACACTTGAGGGGATAGGCGTTTCAGCCGATTTCAATACAGGTTTAACAGGAAGTAAAATCTATACTTCAGCCCATATATCTAATCAAAAACCCTCGGAAACAGAGTGGTTCAAAGTATTTCAGCAAACATGGGAAGCAACTCAAGACGGAATTTTAGTTAAGATCAGAGTTGGAGTTAGGGATGTGGAGTATCTTGTTTATGGCAGCGAACAATTCCAAGCCAGAGCAAAAGATGACTTCAAAAAAGTTAGGAAAGTGCACCTAGTTTATTATGTGACTTCACAAGGAAGAATGGGCATTTGGCCAATTTCTATTCCTCAAAATGAAAGAGCTCAAAAAAATAACTGGATAGTTTCAGCACAACAAATTGTAGAAAGTGCCAGAACTAAATGGACAAAATGTGTTTCAAATATGGGTAATGGCTCTTACGATATGTTTGTGGCTCGGCCGCAAGATCAGGAGCAATTTGGTGCAGCCACTTTTGAATTAGATTTCATTGATTGTGTAGAAAAAGCATTTGGCGATGACATCCTTATGGAAGAAGAATACGATGACAACCCATATGTGCAGCAGCAAATAGGAACTCAAGTCGGAATTAAATTAGTGGGTAAAGAATAATGTTGAATGAACCCCTTAAAACTTTAATTGAAATTGATAAAGCTGCCAACAATACAGATCTAATTAAGATTCATAGACGGAGAAGTTGGGCAGCCACAAAATGCGCCAACTGTAATATTGAAGTTGATGAGAAAACTTTATCTGATGCTGAATATAACATATCGGCTTTGTGTTTAGAATGCCAAAAAGAATTCTTCAAAGATGAGGAGGCAAGATGAATATTAAAGAATATATTTGGGAGCAGTTTGATCATGTGGTTGTTTACGACTATGAATTCAGACAATTAGAAGGAAACCACCCGGAGCCAGTGTGCGTTAGTTATAAAGATTTAAAAACTGGAGAAGTTAAGCAGCAGTGGTTGGTGGGCAAAGATAATATGTCTTTTTATAATTTAAGCCCTTTCCCTGTTGCCGCAACCCTGTACATTTGTCACTATGCTGTAGCGGAAGTATCTTGCGACATTGTTCGTGGATTTGAAAAGCCTAGATTCATTTGGGACAGTTTTATTGAAGAGAAGAAAATGTTGAACGGCAAAATCAAAAGAGGTTTTGGATTACTTGATACTTGCGAAAGGTACAACATCAAGGGTGTTATGAACATGGCCCACAAAACATTATGGCGTGATACAATTATTAATAATTATCCCAAATACACTGAAGCAGAACAAGGTGGTATTTTAAGTTATAATTTGGAAGATGTTATTACGAATGAAAAGTTATTTTATGCTCAACTGGAAAAGTTAAGTTTTAATAATAACAACCATCACCAAATAGTAAGTCAGGCAATTTTTCATGGAAGATCAATGGGTGTCTGTGCTCAAATAGAACATAACGGAATTCCAGTCAATTTAGATTTATATAATGATTTTGATAAACATTATGAAGAAGTCAGACAGCTAGAAATTGAAGAGCTTGTAAAAGTATTTGATTGTTATGAGGGTGAGAAATTTTCTAACAAGAAGTTTGCTGCTGCTATTGAGAAAGAGGGTCTATCTGAAAGATGGCCGAAGACTGACAAAGGCAGATTAAAAACAGATGATAGAACCGTTTATAGATTTGCTGAAATGAATAAAGCTATCCAACAATATCGGAGCTCTAAATTCATAATAGAAAGCCGTAAATTAAAAGGTTATTTAATAGGGAAAGATGGGCGTTCTAGAACTAGCCTAAATATGTTTGGACAAATTACAGGCAGAACAAATGTATCAACAGCCAAAAATCCGTTCGGAGCTCCTAGAAGAATGAGAACAATGATCGGGGCTCCAAAAGGTAAGATTTTAGTTTATGCCGATTGGAAATCTCAAGAAGCCGTTATTCAGGCTTATTTATCTCAAGACCAAGAAATGATTAAAGCTGTCAAAACTGGTGACCCATATCTATCTACTTCTAAATTAGTAAATGCAGTGCCCCAAAATGCAACAAAGGAATCTCATGGAAAGATTAGAGAAATTTATAAACAATCTTTTCTTGCAATTAGTTATGGGCAGACACCATTTGGATTAAAAAACAAATTAGGAATACCACTAGCCAATGCAACTTTTATTCATGGTGCAATCATCAAAGCATATTCTAATTATCAAATTTGGATTCAATCTTTAAAAGATAGAGCAATGCAAAGAGGATATTTTATTACAAAATATGGATGGAAGTATTGGTTGTCTGATAGAGAAATGGCAAATCCAAGATCACTCGGCAACTGGCCTATTCAATCTCATGGAAGTGAAATTTTACGAAGAGCAATGATAGAGCTTGATGAAACAGGATTTGAAATTTCTATGATTGTTCATGACGCAGTTTTGATTCTTATGGATAAAAAAGGTTGTGTAACAAAGATAAAAGCGCTGAAACAAATTATGAGCTCCGCTGCTTACGAAATAATTGGTTCAGAAATTCCAGTCGATATAGAAATTATAAAAGACACTTTCCATCAAAAAGGTGATCACAAGACGATGTGGGAAAGTCTTTATAAAAAATTATTAAAAGTAAAAGGAGGTGTCCGATAATAAGACAGGTTAATTATACTGTCATCAAAATCATACAGTTGTGTCCGTTATAACTACATCCGTATGCTTCTAATTAGTATTTAATTAATATTATTATATATACCCTATGTCTAATACTCCCAAAAAAATTCCTCAAGAAGATTGGTTTATTCAAAACTATTTTTATAAGTCATCAATTATTATCGGTAAGTGCGCTGGTGTGGTTGGTCACGCAATCTATGATTATTTGAAATTTAGAAAGCAGTTTGATGGTGATAACTTTTTCACACTTCCAAAACAAAACTTTAGGAACCGCCATAATATTAGTAGGCAAAGACAGGCCGAAGCGATTGATAAATTGGAGGCGGAGGGATTAATAAAAACAATAAGAAAAAAAGGGTGCTCTACAAAAGTGAGGCTATTACTAAAATGAAAAATCCACCAGATAACACAGGTAAAAAATACATAACAAAAATAACTCCAAAACAAGAAAAGTTTATAGATATATATGTGACAGGTTATGGGGAGCTGACCGCCACTGAATGTGCAATCAGGGCAGGTTATGAAAAGTCTTCAGCACACACTCGGGCTCATGAATTATTAGATTATAAACAATATCCTGAAGTCGTTAAGCTAATAGAAACTAAATTAATTGGTCAGAAAGAAGTTTGGCTTGTTGATAAGGAAATGCATTTGGCAAATTTAACCCGTATTGGCAATGAGGCCAGAAAAAAGGGTTTATACGGAGTAGCGGGAAAGATGGAGGAATTGAAAGGACGTTGTCAGGGGTTTTATATCGATCGTAATATATCCCTTACAAAAGAGATTTCAGAAGATGAACTTGACGAAAAAATAAGAAGAATGTTTCCAGATAGAGATGAGTTTTTAACTTCCAATAATCAACTTGCAGACAAAATCTTTGGAAAGCAGACTGCAGCAGACATTGAGAGAGAATCTAAAGAAAACAAAGAGGGTGAAGAGAGGCTTGGACAACTGGAAAAATACCAAGAAGACAGGGCAAAAACTAGAAATAAATACATAAAATCAGATGAAGAATTATAGGCCAAAAGTTTCTAGGGCTGTTCAAGAGGCGGGTTTTCCCTGTTCCATAAGCCATGCAGCTTATATCGAATATAGGCTCCGCCCACGATACTAGCTGAATTAACATTAATATTTTAACTGAAATTAACTATAATTGGAAAATTGAAGTTGCACCATGAATCCCTGACCACTATAAGAAATATATTAATAGTACACCTTTGCTGCTTGGCCCTTGATTTGTCATCTCGGGTTTAAGTGGCCTCAACCCATAATACCAACCCTAATACATCCAGACAATGTATTCGATATCAGGTATCATGAAGGTGTGAAGAAGGTGATTTTGATATTGGTCGGAGGTTCGTTGGGTACAATAATGCTAATGTTGATTTATTTCAAAAATTTAAAGAAAGGTCATGATATTTTTTTAAAATGAAAGAGCAAAAAAAAAGATCTATTTTAAAAGCTGCTACTTGGCGAATTACTGCATCCTTAGATACATTTATAATAGCGTGGATTATTACTGGAGACTGGAAAATAGGAGGATCCATTGCAGGCATAGAAGTAATGACAAAAATATTTTTTTATTATTTTCATGAAAGAATTTGGAATATAATTAAATGGGGTAAAAAAAAATAAATTTTAAAAAATAGCTTTGTTAAAAAAAATGATAAAGATTTTAGAGACATTGGTTTAGTTCTCATGTGCCATGAACTGTGCTTTTAAACACTAGTAACGTGTAACGAGAATAAAAATTAACAAAATAAAAAAAAATTAATAAAACCTTAATAAAACTTAATGTTAGTAGTTGAGATCAGTATGCTGCCATGTTACTGTTTTTTGATAAGGAGGTCATATGACCAATTTGTATAAAGTTAAAGTCGACGTAGTTGAAAAATCAACTTCGTCTAGAGAAGAAATCATCAATGCAGAATCTGCTGCGGATGCTAAAGACAAGGTTATTAGTTATTGCAAAGAGCAATTAGTTGATAACGATCGTCTTAAAGAAATAACAGAGGTAAAAATCAGTACTGCAAAAGACGCTGTTACTGAAATCAAAAACAAAGATTTACCTAACGGCAGAGCAGGCAACCCTGTCAGCTCGTAAAATCAAAAACTGAGAAAATGTGGTCTTGGTTTTATAGCCGAGACCATGTTTATTTGAAGAGTTAATTAAATGGTAGAATTGCTCTATTTTTGACATCTGGTATTATTAATTATGAAAATTTCAAGAATATTTAAAACAATTTTTTTATTAGATTTTTTAGCTGGATTAAAAATTGCTTTAAGAGAAGTTTTTAAATCAAAAAAAACAATTAACTATCCTTTTGAAAAAGGAAAAATTAGCCCACGTTTCAGAGGTGAACTTGCCTTGCGTAGATATCCAAACGGTGAAGAAAGATGTATTGCTTGTAAATTGTGTGAAGCCGTCTGTCCAGCTCAAGCTATCACCATTGAATCCACTGAGAGAGAAGATGGTAGTAGAAAAACTACTAGGTACGACATTGATATGATGAAGTGCATTTATTGTGGACTTTGCGAAGAATCTTGCCCTGTAGACGCCATCGTTCTAGGACCAAATTTTGAGTTTGCAACAGAAACAAGTGAAGAACTTTATTATAATAAAGAAAAATTATTAGATAACGGAGATAGATGGGAAAATATTTTAGCAGCAAATATTAAGGCTGATAGCCCCCATAGATAATTATGTTAGCACACGCAATTTTTTTATCTTTTTAAAAAAGTTAATTAACAAAAGAGTAGCTGATATTCCAAAAAATTTATTAATATAAAGGTTTATTGGAATTATAAATTATTTAAGTAGATTATTAGTAATAATAAAAACTATTCATATATCTTTCTAGATCTGATTTTTGTAATGTTGGGTTTGTAAATGAATAAAATTAGAGAATTATTAGATGATATAAAAAAAGTTAGAAATGATTTAGTAGCACAATCTAATCCACATTTTCAAGACCTTACAAATATCATTTATAAATGGGAGAACAAACTTGCAACTAAGCAAGGCACTTGTAGTTGTGGAAGGTCTCCAACAGGACTTTGTGTTGGTTGGCATAAACTAACAGAAGAACAATACGGAGAGAGAAAAAAACAATATGAAGAAATGCCAGAAGAAAAAAAACAAACTATTTTTCATTCAAGAGCAATTGACGGTCTTGGAGAATAGTAGTATTCTGTATTAGTAGCCACCAGATATGTCGTTAGTTATGGAGTTAGATTAAATGAAAGTCTGAAGCTAACAGTTAATTATTAAATTCCTTTAAGATTTTTTCTCTGCGCTCTTCTAAAGGTCTCTTTTTTTGAAGATACATCAATCATGTTAAAAGAGTTTTTTTTAAAAACTTTTTGAGCCCAGTTTTTTAATTTTGCATTTATCTATAAGCATGGCAAATCAGAGGATTTCCAACCATCAAAACCATCAGATATATTGGTGCAAATATAATTATTTTTTTCTAATAATTGAGCAACAAATTGAGATCTTTGACCAACCTTACATAGGGTTAAAATCTCACAGTCTTTACTAATTAATAAATCCTGGAATTCATTTAAAAAATTTTCATCTTTAATTGTTAAAAAATAAGTTTTTAAGCCTAATTTTTCTCCATCTGGTTTGCCGTAGCTATGCCATTCGCCCTCGGTTCTTACGTCTAGTGGTATTTTTTTTGAAACTGGTGTTAAATAATTTTTGATGTCGCTCGACATTAATTGTTTGACCATATTCTTAGTTTCTTTTGGCACTCAAGATTATTTTAATAAAATTCATGCTACTAATTGATCTTAGTATTCTTGTATGGACTTAATATTATCTATTTCTTAAAGTTAATTCCTTTATCCTCAAGAATTTTTTTAAGTTCACCATTTTCGTACATTTCTTTTACAATATCAGAACCGCCAATAAACTCACTTTTGATATAAAGCTGCGGTATAGTAGGCCAGTCACTAAATTCTTTTATGCCTTCTCTTAGCGAAGGGTTTTCAAGAACATTTATGCCTTTATATTTTACTTCTAAAATTTTAAACATGTTAATGAGGGCCATTGAAAAACCACACTGGGGAGCATCAGGGGTTCCTTTAATAAACAAACAAACTTCGTTGCTTATAATTTCGTTATTGATTAAATTTTTAACTTGTTCATCCATGATTATTGCTCCTTCGTTGTTAATGCTAATGCGTGTAGTTCGTTACCCATTTTACCTTTTAGTGAACTATATACCATTTTATGTTGTTCAATTTTACTTTTACCCGAAAACTCAACTGATGTTATGGTTGCAGAGTAGTGATTACTATCACCTACTAAATCTTTAATTTCAACTTTAGCATCGGGTAAGGCTTCTTTAATAAGTGTTTCAATTTCTTTTAAATCCATTGCCATTATTAGATAATATAAAATTTGAAATTAAATTCAACTAAAGTTGATAAAAGAAACTAACATTTTGTTTATTTTATTATTAATAACCGCTTTAAAATGTCCATGAGGATTAGTGAAAAGCCAGGAAAGATTGCTTGTTTTGCAAAAAAAGATTTGATAGCTTTTACAATGTTTATGAAATATTTGCGCTGCAAATATTATTTTATTAATGTGGGTAATAAAAATAAAAAGGTGAAAAGAACGAATTATGAAAATATTATGTATATTATATGACGATCCAAAAGGCGGAATGCCTACAAGTTATCCACTAAAGGAACTTCCTAAACTGGAAAAATATCCAGATGGAATGACACTACCAACGCCAAAAGCAATTGACTTTAATCCTGGTGAATTGTTAGGTTGTGTTTCAGGAGAATTAGGTTTAAGAAAATTTTTAGAAGACCAAGGACATACATTAGTTGTGACCTCGGATA
>Ga0209501_10000692_pt1 | contig 39724 bp, 31 predicted proteins | sample ArcticOcean_MG_C_4_FD_187434 | JGI IMG/M metagenome (GOLD analysis project Ga0209501, IMG submission 187434) | Marine microbial communities from western Arctic Ocean - ArcticOcean_MG_CB4_134 (SPAdes) (version 2) | ecosystem: Environmental > Aquatic > Marine > Oceanic | place: Arctic Ocean...
GCACCCGCTGACCAATAACCGTCAATACGATTCTCGGTTGCTAACGCGTCTTAATTAAATTTTCAGAGACGTCTTCCTGATAACCCTACCCTAGTGCTCACATGCATTGAGCAAGATGCTATTTGATGAGCAAACGTCGGTTACGTTTAAAAAAATATTGGATTCCCATTAATGGAACCACTCTTCACGGCTACAACAAATTCGGACTGGCCTTATAAAGAGTGTTGGCCAAGCGGGCCAAGGCCATAGAGAGATCACGGAGTGCATGAGCGACAGTTGGGGCCATGTTTGGAGTTCGGCCCGCCCCCGTTTCCACCACGAACACGAAGCGCCGTCAGCCACATGTCCAGCCAGCGGAAGCAGATGGCGCCTGCGGCATCTTCATCGTGAGTCGGCTTATTACATACCGGCCTAGATGCGCGCTATGAGTTGATGGTTATGACATGATGTGGCTTGCCCCAGCCAATCATTTGACGCAGCCTCAAAGAATATCTGGCCTGCAAAAACAACGAAATAAGAAATGATTAGCCCTATTAAGTCGCAATCTTACATGTCGCTGATCACACTAGTCCCGGCGGACCTTGTGTCGGTCGACGAAAAACCACTTAAGGCGTTATGCCTGCACACTTCACGCCTTAAGTGGCAATAAACCTAAATTCGAAAACCAATTTCCCCGGCGGAAACCGAAGTTCAACCAGCTTTATATATGGACACTACCTCTTAATGAGGCTGAGGGTATTCTGGACGCCCTCTAGCGCCATCTTAGGCCAGGGCATTGTGAAGAACGTGAAGCCCTTGTCGACGTAGAAGTTCGGGTCCATATCTGGGGGAATAAAGTACATGCCCGGAACCACGCCGTTCCTCTTACAGCCTGCAGCGATCTTGTCCAAACCGGCCTGGTAGGTATCGCAGGAATAATCCAGCGGCACACCAAGTTCGATGGAGAGGTCAGACGGGCCAATCAAGAATACATCTATTCCTTCAACGCTAAGGATCTCGTCAATGTTATCGATCGCCTGCTGCGTCTCGATCATCGGGATGATCAACAGCTCCTCGTTAACCCTGTCCAAATATTCGCGATAGTCTTTAGTTTCGCCCCAGTCGCCACGGACGCCGGCGTTGCTGCGGTCACCAAGTGGGGAGTATCGGCAGGCCCTCACCATAGCTTCGGCATCTGCCTTAGTGTTGACCATAGGCACAATGATACCCCTGGCACCGATGTCCAGAGCGAAGCAGATAAGCTCCGGTCGGTTTGCACTAACACGGACTATCGGTGCGGCCTTCTTTCCGCGCATTGCCTGCAGGGCTCCCCTGTACTGCTTGACCTCAATAGGTGCGTGCTGGGTATCGAAAAGCAGGAAATCAAACCCGGCGTCAGCCAGCATGGCTGCATTGTCCTCGAACACAGACCCAGCCGTGCCGACAACGGGCTTCCCAGATTTCAACAGATCTCTGACAGCATTCATTTGATAATACCTCTTATTATGTATAAGACTTAAGTTCTTGTTCACGCCTGTATGTCTACAGGAATGATGAACTTTATCGATCGATGCCATATTACACCAAATATGCTGGGTGCAAGGGCCAGCAACCCCAAACAAGGACACGATGCAGGAAACCAGGAGCCTGGCCTTTGTTGCGAGCCCGCAAAACCAGGTTTCGGGTAATTTCCATATCCTTCTCTCTTTTTCGAAAACCAGAAAAGTCATTCCGATTAAACCAAGGGAGCCTTAGCGACGTATTTTCTCGCGATTGACTAGGTCCAGGCAGTAATATGGGAAGAACCTTCACCCGATCAAAGCACCAAATTCCCTAGTGAACTATAATCCCTGAGGCATGATTGCAACTAAATCGTAATCCGCATTAGTCCAATTGCCTTAGATGACAATTTAGCTTATCTTGGCAGCTTGAACCAACTTGTGGTTTTCGAATATTTTCGTATATTAAGGAGAAGAATGTGCCAGAAGCATCTACCATTATTTATACCAAGATTGATGAGGCGCCAGCCTTGGCCACGCACTCGTTGCTGCCAATTCTCCGGTCCTTTACAAAGGGCTCCGGTATTGAACTAGAGGCCTGGGATATCTCATTGACCGGCCGCATTGTCGCCAATTTCTCAGCCGTTCTGACTGATGAGCAGAAGATTCCAGACTATCTGACCATGTCCTCAGAACTGTGCGAGCAGCCGACGGCGAATATTATCAAATTGCCAAATATCAGCGCTTCAATCCCTCAGTTAAAGGGCGCAATCAAGGAACTGCAGGACAAAGGATATGCTATCCCCGAATATCCTGATGTTCCTGCCAACGACGAGGAGCGCGAAATCCAGCAGCGCTTTTCCCGAGTGTTGGGCAGCGCGGTCAATCCAGTCCTGCGTGAAGGAAACTCCGATCGCCGTTCAGCCACTGCCGTCAGGGAGCACGGAAGACGCAATCCCCATCGGATGATGAAGGACTGGCCAGAGGTCTCCAAGACCCGCGTCGCCCACATGACCAGCGGTGACTTCTTCGGTAGCGAGAAGGCCGTAACAGTGGCATCGGATGGTTCAGCATCGATCGAATTCGTTGCCGGCGATGGCAAAGTGACGGTGCTAAGGGACGGCATCCCTATAGCAGCTGATGAGATCATCGACTGCTCAGCAATGAATGTGAAGAAGCTGCGGCAGTTTTACGCCGACGAAATGGAGAACGCTAAAGCGGATGGCGTTCTAATTTCTCTTCATTTAAAGTCGACCATGATGCGCGTGTCCGACCCAATCATATTCGGTCACTGTGTGTCGGTTTATTACCAGGACGTTTTGACCAAACACGCGAATGTGATGGCTGAGCTTGGAGTGAACCCGGACAACGGTGTTGCTGAGCTCCTAACCAAGATTGAAACTCTGCCCGCGGACAAACGGGCGGAGATCGAAGCCGATATCGAGGCTGTCTATAAGGCACGCCCGGATCTGATGATGGTGAACTCCAACCGCGGAATCACCAGTTTGCATGTGCCTAGCGATGTGATTATCGATGCCACCATGCCCGTGATTGTCCGAGACGGCGGTCGCACATGGGGGCCAGACAACGAGTTGCACGACACGATTGCTATGATCCCCGACCGCTCTTATGCCACCCTATACCAGGCGATCATCGAAGACTGCCAGAAGAACGGCGCCTTTGACCCGTCTGCAATCGGCAGTGTCGCCAACGTGGGCCTTATGGCTCAAAAGGCCGAAGAGTACGGGTCCCACGACAAGACCTTTACTGCCCCAGGCAATGGCACGATTCGGGTAGTGGACGCATCAGGCACAACCCTCATGGAGCAAGAAGTTGAAGAGGGCGATGTCTATCGGATGTGCCAGACCAAGGACGCGGCCATCCGGGACTGGGTGAAACTCGGCGTCAATCGGGCCAGGGCCACCGGCTCTCCAGCCATCACTTGGTTGAACCCGGACCGCGCTCACGACGCTGAGCTTATCAAGAAGGTGAACAAATACCTTCCTGACCACGACACATCCGGACTGGACATACGCACCATGTCTCCCATCGACGCGATGGATTTCACGATGGCGCGCAGCCGGGCTGGTGAAGACACGATTTCCGTGACCGGAAATATACTGCGTGACTATCTGACCGACCTCTTCCCAATCCTGGAACTGGGCACTAGCGCCAAGATGCTATCTGTCGTGCCTCTGCTCCAGGGCGGTGGTATGTTCGAGACAGGCGCCGGTGGATCGGCTCCGCGGCACGTACAGCAGTTCCTAGAGGAGGGCCATTTGCGCTGGGATTCCCTGGGCGAATTCTGTGCAATCGTCGCTTCCTTCGAGCACTTCAGTCAGGTGCATAAGAACGACAAAGCAAAGCTCCTGTCAGAGACCCTGGACGAAGCGATCGGCCAGTATTTGGATAACAATCGGTCGCCATCGCGCCGAGTGAAGGAACTGGATACCCGGGGGAGTCATTTCTACCTCGCGATGTACTGGGCGGAAGCCTTGGCCAAGCAGACACAAGATCAGGAGCTGCAGGCTCGGTTTAGCGCCGTAGCTCAGCAGATGGCCGCCAACGAAGACAAGATTGTTCAGGAGCTAAACGATGCTCAGGGACAGCCAGTAGATATCGGCGGTTATTACCATCCCAACGATGAAGTGGCTGCCAAGGCCATGCGCCCGAGCGCAACCCTGAACGCGATCATAGACGCCATTTAGCAAACAGCCGACTGGCTGAGGCTTAAACCTCAGCCAGTCGGCGAACGCCCGCGGTAACCTGGCCTTAGTCTGCAAACTGCAGCGCAATTCATAAGCACCACGTCAGTCACAGCCTGCCCAAGAGTCTGGCACTTTAGCCTCAAACTTCCTGACGGAGCCATCCGTACCAACGCTTTGCCCCACTCATTGCAACGCCAAACCGGTTGCAATGAGTGGGATTACGACTATAATACGAACCTTGTTCATTGGATTCACCCCTTGCCCCCAACAGAGTTCAACAAACGGACGGGGGATTCTACAGGATTTGAGTAATCAATAGTCAAAAGCGAAGCATAAATCCCTCACAGTAACTAAGAAACCAATATTCAGGCACGGCTAATTTATGACATCAAGCCATCTTGTTAGGGCTACAAAGCTGACCAAGGATTACGGCGGCACCATCGCACTGAACTCTGTGGACTTTGAAGTTCTCGAAGGCGTCACAGGTCTGCTGGGAGCGAACGGTGCAGGCAAGAGCACTAGTATTAAGCTCCTCCTGGGGATAATAAAGCCCACGTCAGGCACGACGGATGTCCTCGGAGAGAACCCCTACGAGTCCGTAAACATTCGTTCAAGCCTCGGATACATGCCTGAGCACGACTGCCTGCCTACTTCAATCACTGCTTCGGAATTCCTGTCTCACATGGCGCAGGTAAGTGGCATCCCACCTGCAGAAGCTCGGATCCGAGCCGCGGATACGCTACGCCACGTTGGGCTAAATGAGGAGCGTTATCGGCTGATCGGCGAGTATTCCACGGGCATGAAACAGAGGGTAAAGCTCGCCCAGGCCATCGTTCACGACCCCGTTTTGGTTCTGCTGGACGAGCCCACTGCCGGGCTGGACCCCGTCGGCAGAGAAGATATGCTGACCCTTATTCGACGAATCGGAAAGGAGTTTGGCATCAGCATTCTTTTATCCTCGCATCTCATGGGTGATGTGGAGCGCACCTGCGACCGCATCATCGTTCTTGAGGGCGGCAAGGTGATACGGTCGGACGTAGTTTCCCGATTTACAGAAGAGACGGAAACCATATTCATCGAGGTAGACGACCATCGAGATGAGCTGGTCGCGGAGCTATCCAAACGAGGCATCGGAGCTGAACTAGACGGAATTGCAGTGCTGGTGCAGAAGGCTGATGATGAGCAGTTTGACGCTATTCGAGATGCGATAGTAGCCTCAGGTGCCCGCCTTCGGCGAATGGCCCCTCAACGGCAGTTGCTCACAGACATATTCAGGGGCTCGACAGAATGACGGAGCGACAAGGCGAAGTCTACGACATAGGCTATCAGCGATACAACGGCCCACAGGAAGGCCGCTCCCGCGCCCGAAAAGCAATATGGATCGACGGTCTGCGAACATCGTTGGGACTGGGTCGGGGATGGACCGTTAAGATTCTTCCTGCCTTACTTTTCATCGCCATGGTTACTCCGGCGCTGGTCTTCACACTCATCGCATCCTTCGCCGGTCCCGGTGATGCCGATGGCATTCCTGGCCACGCTGACTATTATGAAATAGCCTCACGAATCCTACTTCTGTTCTCGGCAATAATAGCGCCAGAGTTGCTAACGACTGACCGTAGGAACGGTGTCATCAACCTATATCTGGTCAGGCCTCTATCCCTAAATGACTATATTATCGGAAGGTGGCTGGCGTTCTTCTCGATCACCCTTATCATCGTATATTTACCTCAGGTTATGCTGTTCTTGGGATTGTCTCTTTCGGCACCTGATGTCTGGAATTACTTGCAGAACAATTGGCTAGATATTCCTCGATTCATTGCGTCAGGCCTGTTTGTAGCGGCCTTTACCACTACCCTTCCCCTGTCGGTAGCGGCCTTTACCACTCGACGCGCCTACGCAGCAGCTTTCGTCATCGGTCTTTTCATAGTCTCCAGCGCCACCGGGAACGCCCTGGTTGAGGAGATCGGAGGTTCCAATGCGAAATGGTATGCCCTTATAGATATAACTAGCGTGCCAATTTTTATCAACGACGTAATCTTTAATAAAACCGATAGTTCGGAACTCATTGGCGAATTGAAGCGACTTCCAGCTCTGGTCGTTTATGCATGGTATCTGGTTCTGACGGTCGGTCCCGCGTCTCTATTGTGGTGGCGCTACAAGAACTTGAGAACATAAACAGGGAAGGACAAATTGGCAGAAGCAATTAACGAAGTCCAGAACACTATCGTAGTCGATGGCGTATCCAAGTGGTACGGCAATGTCGTCGCCGTCAACGATATATCGCTATCGGTGTCCCGTGGCATCACGGGCCTTCTAGGACCTAACGGCGCAGGCAAGACCACGCTGCTCCATATGATTGCGGGACTCGCGGGTACGTCCCAGGGAGACATTACAGTGCTCGGTCAGCCAGTGCGAAACAATCCCCAGCTTTACAGCAACATCGGGGTAATGTCTGAGCACGAAGCTGTTTATGGCTTCTACAGCGGACGTGAATTTGTTGAGTTTTCCGGAACCCTCTCGGGATCAAATAATGTTGATGACGCCGTCGATCGTGCGATTGAAGCGGTGGGCATGGTTGATGCCCAGAATCGGAAGATCGGAACGTATTCACGGGGCATGCGGCAGCGAATACGATTGGCGTCCAGCCTCGTTCATGACCCTGAAATATTGCTACTAGACGAACCGCTGAACGGAACGGACCCGCGCCAACGCCTGGAGTTCCAGGACCTACTGCACTCGTTCGCCCGAGAGGGCAAGACGGTGCTTATCTCCTCCCATATACTCGAAGAGATCGAGACTCTGGCAGACAATATCCTACTCATGGTCAGCGGAAAGCTAGCCGCCGCAGGCGATTTTCGTGCCATACGCGCCAAGCTGGACGAGCGCCCTTACACGGTGAGAGTCTTGTGCTCAGAACCACGCAAGTTGGCGGCAACACTTGTTCAAATGGAAGACGTGGATTCTGTGTCAGTGGACGGGGACGGCTCCCTGATCGTCCTGAGCAGAAATGTGTCCTCCTTACAGATATCCATACCAAGGCTCGCCCAACAGGAAAATGTTCGTCTTCTGAAGGTCGAACCTTTGGATGACTCGTTGGAGAGCGTCTTCAACTACCTGGTGGAGGCATAATGAAACAGATATTCCTCTTATCCTTGCGACAATTGGCTGGCCGCCGAAGACTGACCATTATCTTGCTGCTTGCGGCGTTGCCCGTGCTAATCACCACGCTGATTACCGTTCTGGGAGACCAAGACAATTCGGAATTCCCAGAAATCGTGTTGGGCGGCATGTTAGTCACGGCAATTTTACCCATAGTGATGATAGCGTTCGCCACATCAGCTTTCGGTAACGAAATGGAAGACCGGACTCTAAATTTCCTCACGACGAAGCCAATTCCAAGGTGGCAGATCGCCCTTCCGAAGATGCTCGGCGTAATAACCATTAGCGGTCCGTTCTTGCTTGTTGGTGGCATGGCTGCGACTTTCATAGGACTGGGCGGTAATATCCAGGCAACGATTGCCGTGGGAGTGGCCCTGTTTGTCGGTGTCACGGCTTATTCAGCAGTCTTCACGTGGGCTGGGCTCGTGACGTCCCATGCGTTGGGATTCGCCCTATTCTACGTTTTCCTATGGGAGGGCGTCATAGGCTCGTTCCTGGGCGGCGTCAGATACCTTAGCGTTCGCGGTTACACGGTGACCATAATGCACAACCTTGACCAGAGCGGCTTGAAAGGCCTTGGAGACCAGGCTATCGAGTTTCCAGCAGCCATCGTAGGTGCCATCATCGTGACCGCTGCTTTCTTTCTGCTGACGATCTACCGGCTCAGGAATATGGATGTGCCATAAGCCTTAGTCCATGAACAGGCCATACCAGTGAATGCGTGACATGCAATATTTCGCCGCAGTTATGCGATCTTTCATAACCACGCCAGGCTTCTTTCTCCAGCCATAATAGGACTATCTCAAGCCTATGGCGGTCTCGAAATTTACCCTCTGGCGGCGTTTATAGGCCTTCTTGACTATCGTCTTTGCCCATATTTTAGTAGGACTGTATAATGTGGCCCGCGGTGAGGCCAAGGCTTATCCACATACTCTGTAGCCGCGCACGGTTCGGTTCACTCCAAACAGTTGCGACTCTCGAAAGGCTCTAACGGCAGTTGCTCTACGCCTGTTTTGATCGTTTTGCGCAGCCATTTGGTCTTCACTTAAAAGGATTTGAATATATAAAAACGAAGTGCTTAATTTAAGGAGAATCGATGAAATATGATGTAATTATTGTAGGAGGAGGCGCCGCAGGCTCTGTACTTGCAAGCAGATTGACCGAAGATGCAGACACCTCCGTCCTGTTGCTGGAAGCGGGGACAGATTACCCTGATCCGGGCAACTTACCTGATGAAATAAAGTTCGGCCACACCAGATTCGCAGAGGCCGAAGATTCGGAACACAACTGGGCACTCAGGGCAACGATCACTGAAGAGCAAGGCGAAATCCACGTGGCGCAGGGCAAAGTAATCGGCGGCGGATCGTCGATCAACGGCCAGGCTATGCAAAGAGGTTTCCCAGAGGACTTCGATTTCTGGTCTTCACTGGGGAATGACGAGTGGTCCTACGACAAAGTGTTGCCTTTCTTTAGGAAGTCCGAACATGACCTGGACATTCGCGACGACTTCCATGGCTCAGGTGGACCTATGCCCATTAGGCGACGACAAGAAGGCCATTGGCCCGAGATCCAGAAGGCATTCCATGCAGCGTGCGTTGAGGCAGGCTACGGAACCACCGAGGACACGAACGGCGCTAATCCTGCCGGCCTTGGTGTCTCCCCTTCTAACAATATTGACGGCAAGAGAATCAGCACCGCGATTGCCCATCTGAATCCAGCCCGTCACCGTCTCAACCTGACGGTCAGAGGCAGCGTTTTCGCCAGGAAGGTCATAATGAAGGACCTGAAAGCTGTCGGCGTTGAGGTCGAGAGCGGCGGAGAGGTCTTCACTATCGAGGCAGATCGTGTCGTCCTAAGCGCCGGCGCAGTCAAGTCACCTCAGCTATTAATGCTCTCCGGCATTGGCCCGGAAGACCAGCTAAAAGAGTTCGGTATACCGGTAGTTCTTGCTGTGCCCGGCGTAGGGCAAAGCCTGTGGAATCACCTCAGCGCGCAGGTTTCTTTCAAGGTCAAGGACGGCGTGACTCTTGCAGCAGATGTCGATGCGGTGCACTTTAGCCTGCATCATTCTTCGCAGGGAGCCACTGAGGGCAACGACATGGTCCTACGAACTACCACGGTCGTTGATGAGAGAGAGGAGCGCGTTCCCGGCCTACGCACCTCCTATCTGGGCGGCGGAGTATCGCCTGAACAGATGGCTCGAATATCATGCACTCTCGGTCTGCCCGAGGGCTCAGGCTACGTCAAATTAGCCTCCTCAGACCCCAGCGTGCAGCCTCATTTTAACTACGATTTCCTCCATCACCCGGACGACATTCGTCGGGTCAGAGAGGCCGTGAGGCTAGCGTCCACGCTCCTGGAGTCTGATTCGTACAAGGATGTGGTCGACTTCAGAATCAATCCAACCGATGAGGTTCTGGCCAGTGATGACGCATTGGACCTCTGGTTGCGCCAAACGGTAGGAACAGCCAGGCACGTGTCCGGCACCTGCAAGATGGGACCTGATTCGGACCCTATGGCGGTGGTCGACCAGTTCTGCAAAGTAAAAGGCGTACAGGGCCTATGGGTCGCAGACGCCTCGGTCATGCCGCGCATTCCCAGGTCTGGCGGAACCCATGCCACCGTTGTCATGATAGGCGAGCGGGTCGTCAACTGGATCGCGAAAGGCTAATCTAGCGCGAAGTCTTCGTCAGATGCCGTTTCCCAGAATATATAGTGATGGGGAATATCGAACTCCCCATCACTATATACCAAGTCTGAAAATCACTATTCACAGCTTTCCATAATGTCCTCCACAGCTATATCAAGACAATCGTCAATTCATGCGCCGCCGTTGAGGCTGTCCACGCCTTTACCTCCGCGAAGGATATCGTCGCCACCGCCGCCGATAAGGTCATCATCACCAGGACCCCCTCCAGCCTATCTGGCAGGTCTCCCACGCCGCCCCTGAGCTGATCGCTGCCCTGACCTCCGATTAGAAGGTCGGACCCCACCCCCGCGTTCAATGCGTCATCACCTGGCCCGCCCCACATCGAATCATCCCCGTCGCCAGCGTTAAGGATGTCATTGCCGACGCCACCAAGCAGCGTGTCGTTGCCCTCCCCGCCATTGAGCTTATCGTTACCGCGACCTCCACAAAGCACATCGTCGCCACCTAGGCCGTTGATAGTGTCATTTCCGCTGAGACCATGAATAACATCAGGACCGGGTGTGCCATTTAGCAGGTCATCTTCGACAGTTCCAATAATGGTCGGCCGCAAATCGTCGCATCGCGGGAAGATTCCACCAGACAGCACGCCTTCTGATGCACCAAGTAGGTTTAGGCTGATACCGCCTACAAACGAAATGGATTCAATCTGCAGACAGCCCTGCTCACGAAGCAGACTTACGACATCGCCACCTCCAGAGCGGCGCATGCCCACAACCCACACACGTCCCTTGCTGCAAGTCGGCTGGCTAAGAGGCGTACGAGTGACAGTAGATATGGCTTGGGGGCTGTAGAAATTTACGTAACGCAGCAAACGCGGAGGATAGATATAAAAGATGTCGCCTTCCATTGCTTGGGCTTCCAATTCCGCCGCGACTTCCCGCCACTGATGTTTTCCAGTCTGCTCTAACTCCTCGGCCCATGAAACGCTGGCAAATCCTCCGACAGCAGTTACCATGACCAGCGCAGAGGCGATGTACAAATAACTTGGCTCAACCCCGGCAGAAAACCTTTGTCCCAGTTGCAACGCTACTTTTCCAGCGCCGTAAGCGACAATAATGTACGCCACGGGAACCAGGGGAACGAAGTAGCGAAGGGCTATTGGCAGTTCAATCGTCGCCGCGCCAATCAGCATTATTGCGGCGCCTCCGAAGCCAGTTGCGCTAAGGAGAAGCAGACCACATTGCCTCAAGCGCCACGCCCAAAACAGACCTATTGTTAGTGCAGACCAGACCCCAACGGTAAGTGGCCAGACGGCTATCGCCATTTGCGGCGGTTCCAGGCCTATTGAACCAACCAGGTGCAACAGCAGCGTGCCTACCGATTCTGGGCAAAAGCGTCGCCAAGACAATGGCGACTGTTATCAGCAGAATTCGCAAGTCCCGTAGTCTGCCATCTCTCCAGAGCCAGATCGCTCCTCCAGCGCCCAACGCAATCACGAACGGAAGATAGTAGTAGTGGGTGGATAATCCCAATGCTATCAGCAAGCCAAATGCGGCTAGAAAACGAACGCGGCCTGCGGACAGGTACTTCACCATGAAGAAGCACGACAATACGAGCAAGAAGGAGGTGAGGGTGTACATGCGGGTTTCTTGTGAATACCAGAGCATCACCGGCGATATGGCAACGAGGAACGCCGCTCCTAGGCCCGTCCATCTGTTGCCAGCGACGCTACCGAGGCCATAGGTTGCCGCCACTGCCAGCAGTCCCATGAGTGCCGAGGGGAATCGAACGCTGGTCTCACCCTCACCGAATATCTGCGACCAAAACTGAAGCAAGACAAAGTACAACGGCTGCTTGTTCCCGATGGGTTCGGAAAGCAGTTCTGCCATCGATAGCCGGCAGTCAGCACGGTGTCGATCTCGTCCTGCCACAGGCTTTCTAGTCTGAAACCCCAGAAGCGCAGCGCTGCACCCACCACAAGAATAGCTATCAACAAAACGGCAGACCATGCCCGTTGCGAATAAGAAACATTCACAGCAAGAACACTTTACCAAGGTATTCTATTAGGACACGTCGTTTACCGATATTGACAACCCCTTCTAGCCAATGACAATGTCCCTCCGCCATTGCAGTTGATTTCGCATCCCTGACCTGTGGCCAATCATACGTTAATGAAAAGCACGATTCCTGCCAAGCGGCCAGGGTGATCTTACATTGCCCAAAGAAAGGCAACTAGTTAATACACAAAATGCGATTTCGGTTATCATCACAGTGATTGATGAAAACGTACCTATGGCCGACTTGGCCAGCGTCTGAATTCAATGTAGAAGCGCGCTCCGAAAGGCACCGATGATACCTTGGAAGTTACTTGATACGGCGCAGGCCCCAGGCGACGGGGAGGAGCTCACGCTACATCAGCGAGACGACGAGTTCACTATCATGGCGGGAACTTACGAGCTGATGAATAGTCGAATTCATGGCTCAGAAGACGCTTTGGCCGACATGACATGCCGGAAGCTTACCTATCACCCGAAGGCTCGGGTTCTCATTGGTGGCCTTGGCATGGGATTCACCCTACGAGCTGCCTTAGATGGGTTGGGAGCTGATGCCCAGGTGATCGTTTCCGAACTGGTGCCGGCAGTCGTGACTTGGAATCGGACCTACCTGTCCGAACTGGCCAACAATCCTCTCGCTGACGAACGAGTGATCGTTGAAGAGGTCGACGTTTCTCGGTTGATCCGGAAAGCCAAGCAGTATTACAACGCAATTCTACTGGATGTCGACAATGGTCCACAGGCACTGACCACCAGAAACAACGATTGGCTCTATAGTCCCAGAGGCCTGGACGCGGCCTACGATGCCTTGCAACCAGGTGGTGTCTTGGCCATCTGGTCTCCCGGTGCCGATGCAGCCTTCTCCAAACGGCTGAGCGAATCTGGCTTCGACATTGACGAGATTAAGGTCCCGGCGCGGGGCAAGGGTAAAGGCAAGAGGGGCGGATACCACTACATCTGGACGGCCATGCGCGGCTGAAGTTCAAGCCGCTATAGGAGAACTACTGGCAAGCAACCTCAGCGAAATGTATCAAGAGTTGCTGGTCAGCATCGGTCAGTCCGTCTAAGGCAACCACTACTGGAGAGACGCCGAACAGCGCCAGCATAAATGTGCAGCCGGCCAGATAAGAACCGGCCAGCGTTGGGTGACTGCCATCACTATCATGCAAGACCGGCTCGGTGTGTTTGGCTAACATGAGCTCCCATGCAACACCAGCTGGCACGACTATGGCCTCAAGCTCTTTGCCGATTTCGTTGTAGGCCTCTGTGAGAAGTGCCTGATTCTCCGGCTCTGCTTTTCTCGCCCATGTCATGTACAGCGCTATCTTAGCTCCTGTATCAGCCGCCGCGGAGACGTACTCCCGCACATTTTCGTGGAATCGCTTTCGATTCTTTACAGGCAGTGTGCTCTGCTCCTGCAACACAACAAAGTCCCACGCAGCACTCCTTATCTTGTCCGTGGCGCCTGCGTTGAAATGCCGACGTAACGATGCGCCACCGGCGGATATGAGTTCGTGTTCGATCGTGATGGACTGACTCACGGCCATCTGCCTTACGATGTCAGGGAGATCGTTTCGAGCAGTAAAGCTATTACCGTTATAGAGAATCCTCGTGGTGTGGTCTGACATAGCCGTCGCCTCAATCAATCATCCGCTTTGCCTTTGCGTCTCTGTTAGAAATAAAAGTATAAACGGAATCCGCCCAGTTGAGGTTTTTGGAATTACCTAAACGGTGCGACAAGAAATATGAGGCCAACGCATGTGCCCGCAATAGCTGCTTGGCCATCGCCGGCGTTCCATAATCAATACAAGCGAAAAGTCTAAGAGACCAGCGCCATGCCCTGCTTGTACCAAGCCTCTAGCGCCTTCCTCGGTTAGGTCGAACTCCAGCATGTTAAGCCTCCTGGATGAATATCCCAGGCCTGCCTCATGAGTTATATAGATCCAGGCCTCATGGGGTTAAAACCACTCGCATGACCCCTTCTTTTCGGCTAGCCGCCAGTTCAAAACCTTCGGTGGCCTGGGCCAGAGGAAGATGGTCCGTGATCAGATCGTTTATCTGCAATTGGCCACTCTTCACGAGGCTAATAGCCTGTGGATACTGACCAGCGCCACCGCGTGTGCCAATAATGGATACCTCTTTGCCATAGAAGACCTGTGCAGGGAACGCGTCTATGGTGCCGTTGTAAAGCGAAAACGTAACTACGCGGCCGCCGGTGCCCACCACTTCCAGCGCCTGGAAAATAGCCTCCTGGCTGCCAGACGCCTCAAGAACGAGATCAAAGCCCTGGCCGTCTGTTAACAGCCTGGCCTGCTCTGCCCAGTCACTTGTCCTGACATTAACTACATGAGAGGCGCCGAGGTCCCTGGAAAGTTTGAGACGCCAATCCCGCGTGCCAAACACAATGGCCTCCGATGCGCCGTTTAACATGGCCAGCTGGGCAATAATAATGCCGCTGATGCCTGGTCCGAATATGGCGACCTTCTCGCCGGACTTCATGCCGCCTTTGCTGAACGCGCGCATGGAGCAGGCTACAGTCACAAGGGCCTGACCCTGGTCGAAGGTAATCTCGTCTGGTAGCACATAGGCTGCCCTGGCTGGCACTGAGATAAAGCTGGCAAACGTACCGTCCCGTGACCTGCCCAATGCGATGCGAGTTGAACATATTGTTGAACCGCTCTGTTTGCACTTAGGGCAGGTTCCACAGGTCCAGCTCGCTTCAGGCGTAACCCTGTCCCCGACTTTTATGTCAGATACCTCAGAACCGACCTTTACCACGACGCCAGCGCTCTCGTGCCCTGGGACTATCGGAAGGTTTGTCGCGTGGGTGCCTTCGTACACCAGCAGGTCTGACGTGCAGATGCCGATGGATTCAATCTTGACCAGGACCTCATCTTCCGCAGGCTCAGGAATAGGAATGGTGTCGATGGTCAAAGTTCGGGGTGACCGCAGCGTGGCGGCGATGTTTACAGGAGTAACAGGAGTTTCAGATGCCATTTGATCATGTCCTCAACGTAGTTTGGAATGTAGGCATCATATTGTACGTAACCTCTGTTGAAAACATAGAGGACGACAACGGCCGTCGACCATATGCATTTGTTGGTCCGGTCGCAGTCAACTCACACAAGGGGGCCTTACGCCAAGTACTGGTAAACATGGCCTTCAGATTAACCGCCCGAGCGTGAGGAACGCATGAGCAAGAAGCCTATGGGATATAATCAAGGCCTATCGCCGGCCTGATTCTGACGGGCGATAATGGAGTTTCCGAACTTATTGCAAGGAGCAAGTTAATGGGCTATCCAAAAGTGATCTACAAAGAAGAGGCGCTGCGCGAGGGAATGCAGATCGAGGACGCGTCGATTCCCGTTGCTGACAAGCTGCGCCTCCTGGACGCGCTGTCCGAAACTGGCCTCAAGAACATAGTGGTCGGGTCATTCGTCAGTCCCAGGTACACCCCGCAGATGGCGAAGATCGACGAGCTAATGGCGGGCTTTGAGCCGCGTCCGGGAGTCAACTATACCGCGTTGGCACTGAACGAGCGCGGGAAAGAGCGAGCGAAACAGTATTCGCCACCGCTAAGCGCCAATGAGGATGGTAAGCCCCTGGCTAATCTCGGTTGCCACTTATGCGACGTGTTCGTCCGGCGAAACGCCAATCGCTCCCAGGAAGATGAGATATCGGCGTGGGAATCCATCGTTAAAGGCGCAGTAGAGAGAGGCGATAAGACGGCGGGCATAAGCCTCAACGCCGCGTGGGGGTCCAATTTCGTCGGGCCGTTCTCGCTGGACGTTCGCATGGCAATGTTGGAACGGCAGCACACCGTTTGGGACGAGGCCGGTATCCAGGTTACTGCCGTTAGCTTCGCAGACCCTATGAGCTGGACCATGCCTCACGAACTGAAAGCACAACTGCTGGCTATCAAAGAGAGATGGCCCGACATAGAGGACTTCGGTCTGCACCTGCACAACGCCAGAGGCATGGCCATTGTCTCTGCTTACAGCGCGATGGAGACGCTGGACGAGAGCGACACGCTTCGACTGGATGGGTCGATCGGAGGCATAGGCGGCTGCCCCTACTGCGGTAACGGTCGGGCCACAGGTCTCATGCCCACGGAAGACGTTTTGCATATGCTGGAGGAGATGGGCATCGACACTGGCGTCGACATGGACAAGCTGATCGACTGCGTCTGGATGCTGGAGGAGATTCTGGGGCGAACGACAATGGGACACGTCTCCAAGGCTGGACCCAGGCCTCATACCCCAGAGGAGTTCTACGATCCCAATTCGCCTTTTGTCGAGACCTTCGACCAGGCCAAGCACTTCAAGCTAGGTCCAGAGGCATACGAAGGCGGCATCTATCCATGGCGAGAGCCCATTCGCAGCCATCAGCGCCCGGAGACGCTGGCCATCGTCGACTTCCCCAGCAAGGTAACGCGCGCTTAGCAACTTGGCGGCCAGACTGAAGGCATTGAAGGCTCTAGCCTTAGAAGAATATGCCCGACATCCATCAAGGGCCATTTCGCAAATATCAGCTACGCAATTCCCCCTGCGCCTGTGTTTGCGTGCCCAGGTTACGCCGTTGTAAGGTTTCATACGGTGTTGTACAATTCCGGTCGGTAATACAGTACAAACAAGCCTAAAAATCACTCCAAAAGTACGAAAACAGGAGGATGTAGATGCCGGAAAGTGATATTTCACTAATCGCGCACCTCATGAGCCGGGCAGGTTTTGGCGCCACGAGGAAAGAGCTCGAGGCCTACGCCTCCCTGGGTTACGAATCAGTGGTTGATGACCTGATCAATCCAGAGCGTTTTCCAGAGGTTGAACAAGACCTGATCCAGCGCTACTACGATGGCTCCAACGAGAACCCCATTGTTGCCGCTGGTATCTGGATATACCGCATGGTGAACACTGAGCGCCCCCTTGAAGAGAAGATGGCCTTGTTTTGGCACCACATATTTGCGACTGCCAACAACAAGAGCAACCACATAACCTCTACCACCGTTCAGATCAACATGTTCCGAGATATCGGCATGTCGGATATGGGTACAATCCTTCTCAGTCTATCCAAAGATCCAGCCATGCTCTACTTCCTGGACAACAACGAGAACCATAACGGGGAGCCCAACGAGAACTACGGACGAGAGCTTCTGGAACTCTTCAGCATGGGTGTCGGCAACTACTCAGAAGACGACATCAAGATGGCCGCCAAGGCTTTCACAGGCTGGACCTTCACGCAGCCGATTCCGATTTACACACAGGGTCGTTACCCCTCGGAGTTCGTCTTCATTGAAGAGGACCACGACAACAGCGAAAAGACCTTCTTGGGTGAAACCGGTAACTTCAATGGCGAAGATATCGTCAACATCATCGTAAAGCATGAGGCCACTGCCCGGTTCATATCCAGGCATCTCTACAACTTCTTTGTGGCAGACGAGACTCAGGTGCCATCCTGGAACGAGACGCCTCCTCTCGACCAGAAGGCGATAGATTCCCTGGCGAGCACCTACATGGAAACGAACGGCGACATCCGCTCTATGCTCAAAGTCCTGTTCAATTCTGACTTCTTTAAGGGGGCCCGCTTCAAGCACCTGAAGAGTCCCGCAGAACTGGTTGCCGGTGTCATCAAGCTGGTTGGGACCTACAAGTTCCCTGAGACCGACATAATGGAACTGAGTAAATCTACTGCATTGATGGGACAGACGCTGCTAGACCCACCCACCGTCGAGGGTTGGCATACAGGCAGGGAGTGGATCGATGGCGGCATATTGACCGAAAGAGTCAACTTTGCTGTTAACGAGGTTGGCGATGTCACCAAGCCAGGCATCAAGCAGTTCATAAGCGAAGTTAGCGACGGCAGGGACTCGCTTTCGCAAAACGAGCTGATGGACGGCTGCATCGACCTGCTAGGCTCAATCAACATGGATGACGACACCAAGCAGGCTCTCTTCCGCGACGCGGGTTGGGAAGGCGACCTTAGATTCGACACCAATGCCAATCGCGAGGCAAGCGCCGCGCAGATTAGCCGAATGCTACAGCTCTTAGTTTCCACAATCGACTATCAATTTGCCTAAATACGGAGAGGTATAACGCAATGCCCGATAATGAGAAGAAAAAGGTTCTGGTCGTAGTCCAGCTGACGGGCGGCAACGATTTCATGAACACTCTTGTTCCTTACACTAACCCGATGTATTACGACTGCAGACCTACAGTTGGCATACCTCAGGAAGACGTCTTGCCGATTAACGACACCCTGGCATTCCACCCCAAGATGGGGCCTCTTAAGGAAATGTATGACCAGGGCAACGTGGCCATCATACAGGGCATCGGCTACCCAGACTCCAACCGGTCCCACTTCCGCGGAATGGACATATGGCACACGTGCACGCCAGACAAGATATCGACGGAAGGTTGGCTCGGCAAGGCCATCAAAGAGTTGGATCCGAATAAGGAAAACGTCCTTACCGGCGTTAATATTGGAAGGGGCCTGCCTCGGGCAATGACAGCGCCGGGAGTTCCCATAGCCTCGGTAGGTGACCTGGATAACTACGGCCTCATGACCGGCATGCAGCAGGAACGTCAGCGCTTGAACGCCCTTGAGGCATTCAAGGACATATACAGTCAGGCCATCGGCACAGGCCCCGTCAGAGAGTATCTCGCGCAGACCGGCATGGATGTGTTGAAGGGCGCTGATATTCTTAAGGACGCTCCTAGCATGTACTCCTCCGATGTCGAGTACGCCGACAATCCGATAGCGCAAAGCCTTCGCGATGTAGCCAGGATACATCTGGCTGACATGGGCTCCCGCGTCTTCTACACTCAGCAGGGCGGGTACGATACCCACGCCAACGAGAACCCGACCCAGCCGCCGCTCCTCTCTGACCTGTCAGGAGCCATCATGGACTTCTTCCAGGACCTCCGCGACCACAAGTCCTCTGAAGAGGTAGTCATGCTTGTCTTCACAGAGTTCGGCCGACGCATGAGGGACAACGGCAGCGGAACGGACCACGGCACCGGGGGTGGAGCCTTCCTGATTGGCGACAACATCAAGGGTGGGCTGTACTCCGAGTACCCGTCCCTTGAGCCGGACCAGTGGGCACGAGGGGAAGACCTGGCGCACACCTACGACTTCCGAGGGGCATATGCCACCCTGCTTGAGCAGTGGATGGAGATTGAGGCCGCTCCTATAGTCAATGGCAATTTCGAGCAGCTACAGCCGTTCAAGTAGTTCGACAAACGACAGAACACCATCGGCCATAGGCTTACACAGCATTTGCTATGCCGATATTTAAAATTAAAAACTTCAGGTGAGGTGAATTATGGGTAGGCCATACGCACTATTAAGGGCAGGATTTCCCTTCGTAAAAACAATAGGCATGAGACGCTGGAACAACTGGCCCATCGATGTTGCACTGGGCAAAGAGGGACGAATCTACGTGCTGTGCAGGTCCGAAACGCTGGCGCAGATCGCGAAACTGACATGGGACGACCAGAATCTGGCCACCATTTCTCAGAAAGGTACGGAAGACGGCAACTTCATCTGGCCCGTTTCGCTGATCGTGGACGGCGACGAGAACCTGTACGTCTCCGATGAAGGTCTCAACCGAATAACCATACTGGACAGTGATGGCAACTTCCTCAGCAAATGGGGAGAGAAGGGCGACGGCGACGGTCAGTTCAACCGACCGTCAGGTATCGCCTTCGATGCTGACGAGAATATCTACCTCTCGGACACGCTCAACCATCGCATCCAAAAGTTCACCAAGGACGGAAAGTTCATACTGAAATTCGGAACCTTAGGCGACGGTGAAGGCGAACTCAATATGCCTTGGGGCGTCGCGGTAGACGAGCTGGGCGACGTCTATGTGGCCGACTGGCGGAATGACCGCATCCAGAAGTTCTCCGCAGAGGGCCAGTTCAAGATGACCCTCGGCAAGTCAGGCAGCGAGGACGGACAGTTGAATCGACCAACCGGCGTTACCGTCGACAAAGACGGCGACATCTACGTTGCCGACTGCGGCAACAACCGGGTGCAACTCTACAGTGCTGAAGGACGATACGTCGAGAAGTTCATTGGAGACGCCACGCTATCAAAGCCGGCGCGCGACTACCTACTGACGAATGCGCTCCCACTCAGGCTGCGTGAGATGGCAAACCTTGAGCCACAGAAGCGACTGCGAAATCCCAAATCGGTCGTAGTGGACGAAGAAGGACGACTGTACATCGCCGATTACAACTCCTTCCGGGTGCAGGTGTACCAGAAGGAAGCAATCCATCTGAAGCAGGGCCAGATCTTGCCGCCGCTGAGGTCGCCACAACTGCTAACGGTCTAGCCATCTAAATACGAACGGCTTAATAAAAATAGGGACGCCTTGTTGGCGTCCCTATTTTTTTATGTGGCATTATTTGGAATTTTCTACGTCGATCTGTGCCACAATAAACTTCTGTCTATTGACACAAGTAACTCCGGTCAGCACCTCGCCTGACACCAAATATAAGAATTACCGACTACTGCACCAGATGTTTCTTGAGCACACTCTCGTCAAACTCAATACCTAGACCGGGACCTGTCGGCGGAGTGATGAAGCCCTGCTCAAAGACCAATGGCTCCTTGAAGATCATCTTGTGCAGCGGGCTCTGGTTTGCTTCCTGAATAAGGAAATTCGGCGAGCAGGTGTCGATCTGAACAGCAGCGGCTGCAGCGACTGGTCCGCAATACATGTGAGGAGCAATCATAGCGTAGTGCGCCTCGGCGATTGCCGCGATCTTTTTCGACTCTGTGATGCCGCCACACTGACCAACGTCTAGCTGAATTATCTGCGCTGCCTTCTTCTCCAGAACGTTCGAGAACTCGTATTTAGTTACCAGCCGCTCGCCAGTCGCGATAGGTATGCTAGTGTGGGCCGCTACTCTGGCCATCTCGTCGATGTTCTCAGGCGGAACCGGCTCCTCGAACCAGAAGGGATGGTACGGCTCTAAGTAGTCGGCGACGCGGATGGCGCTGTAAGTCGTCAGTTGCCCATGCGTTCCAATGCCAATCTCCAGGTTGTTGCCCACCGCATCCCGGATGGCCTCGAAAATCTTCGCGGCCTTATCGATCTCCCAGAGAGGGATGTCCCTGGGAATCGGGTATGTAGGCATGAACGGGTCCAGCTTGCAGGCAGTGTTTCCCTCCGCGACTAGCTGGGCCGCAACCTCCCCGGCGCGCTTCGGATCGTCATTGAAAGGGCCGCCCGGCATGTAGGCGTATGCCCGTAGCTTCTCGTGGTACTTGCCGCCAAGCAGGTTGTAGATCGGTTGATTCGCGGCCTTCCCAACGATGTCCCACAGCGCCATGTCTATGCCACTTATCACAGGAGTGGAGTACAGGCTTGGGTGTCGCAGGTCGTGCCGAGATGCGTACATCCTGTCCCAAAGCAGCTCAATGTTAAACGGGTTCTCTCCCATTACGAACTGGCCTACAAACTCTTCGATCATACTAACCTGCGTTTTCAGATCGCCCAGATGATTGGAATACGAGCTACCGGCTATGCGCTCTCCGATACCGGTAATGCCCTCGTCGGTCTCCAATTCCAGGAACAGAAAGTACCTGCCACCTATATATGGTTCCTCGTTTTCAACGACCATTGTTTTAAGACCGATAACTTTCATTAATAGCTCCTAAGTTCTTGCGATTTCAGACTCAGCGACCACCAGACTCTAGTCCTGCCAGGTAAGGCTGTCAAATGGCGGGGAATTAAGTCGACATCACGTAGAGGTGAGGCTTGGAATAAAGAAACGTGGACAGTGTGTAAACAAAGCAGTCTGAATTGAACACCAAAAAATCGGGTTTGGGCCATAGAGTATATAGACATTGGCATTGCCAAGCTGATGTAACTTGCCTCTATCAGAAGGACCGTGGCGCGAGACCCAAGACGCCGAACAGTCGCTTGCTGGCTAAGAGACTCGCTTGTATACCTGAATCCTGTGGCGGTTGCCGTCGGTAACGTATAGGCTGCCTGCGTCGTCGAGCTTGACTGACATCGGAGCCCAGAAGTACTTTTCGATGTGAGCCGACTGGGTATGAGGATCGTCACTGCCGATCAGTTCTGCGCTTGGCTCCAGGTCGGACACAGCCCGAGTCTCGCCTTCTTCCTTGTTGGTATCAAGATACAGCGCAGCCCATTTCGATAGCGTCGCCTCGCCGCGCAGCTTTTGCAGGAACATACCTTCGCTGTCGAAGACCTGAACCCTCTCGTTGCCCCAGTCCGACACGTAGATATATCCGCGCTCGTCCACCACGACGCCGGAAGGTCGGAGAAGCTGACCGTCGCCTCGTCCCGAAGTCCCATAGGCGGCTACAAACTCGCCGTCTGAGGTAAACTTCTGAATCCGGTCGTTACCCCAATCGGCCACGAACACATCGCCATCGGACGACACCGTAACGCCCCAAGGCAGGTCGAACTGGCCTTCGCCTAAGCCTCCAGTGCCGAAGCCAGACAAGAATTCGCCAGCGGCACTGAATTTCTGAACGCGATTGTTTTGGGTATCCACAACGTAAACTTCCCCGGCAGAATCAAAGGCGATTCCAGAAGGCCCATTTAGCTCGCCGTCACCGGTGCCGTGCACGCCCCACCGCGATACGAAATTGCCTTCGTAATCGAAGATCGACACCTTGTGAGTCGCGTCGTCGGTTATGTAGATCAGGTTTTGGTCATCTCCCGCAGCGCACATAGGAGAGACCAGATAGCCTTCTCCCTGGCCAAAGGTAGCGAAGATGCCATGGTATTCGCTGTCCACATCCAGCACGGTAATTCTGACGGAACGCTCGCCGCTGTTCCTGGACCGATTAGGCACATAAAGTCGTCCGTTATTGCCAATGACAACGTCAGTGGGATACTCGAAGCCGCGCCCCTCCATTGCAACTATGCCAAGGGTTACGCTGTATTCGAGCACCTGCTTACCTGTTTGAGAAACACCAGAAACCATACTAGACCTCGAAAGTTCTTGGGGCAGGCTAACTAGGCTCGTTGAAACTCTTTGGTCGCCGCCGTCAACCTCAACACTTGCGCCACATCATCCTCAGTACCAACGCCTTTTTCGGCAAAATCGACCAGCACTCGATGAGTTTCCTCAGATACCGAGATGGCCCCCATCTGGTCAAGACACAGGTCTACAAGCTGTTCCGAGGAAAGCTGAGCACCATTTCCGGCGGCCGCCCTGTCGATAATGGCTTTGACACCGGGCTTATCAGTATCACCGAACTGCTCAGAAGCGAAATTGATTCTTTCGATAAGAGTACCGGTGTCCACCCACTCGGTGCCCTGGTGCCACCCTTCGACGCTGGGAGGATTGTTAAGTTCCTGGCCCATCCATGTAATCTGATCGTACCTCGATACCATTTCCCGCCGCGGCATGTCGAACTCCCCAGTCAAACGGAGAACTCCAACAACAAATTCTGCCGGGCCCTTAACCTTCTCATATCGTATGGCAGCAGACTTGAAGAAGTCGGAATTAAACATCACCCGCATCATAGCCTCGATATCGTAGTCATTATCGAAATAGGCCTTTACCAGCATATTAATGGCTTCGGTATCTCTCGGAGGCGTGTATGGCCACGAGGGAACAGGTGGTTCGTCGGCCACAAAAAAATGATACATATGCCTGGCTATGAACCGAGCCGTGGACTCTTCCTGACAAATAATATCGATGATGTCGTCGCCGTTAAAGTTACCCTTGTGGCCAAGGAACGTCTTCTCACCATTGTCATGATCTTCTGGATGATATTCGAAGTGGTACGCGATTCGACCATAAGGCCAGTCAGAGTCGCGTTGGGACCGCACCATCATGTAGTCAGCATTCCCGATGGTCCACCCGGTGAAGGCCCTGGCGCACTCCTTGATGTCCTCCTCTGTATAGCCGCCGACTCCCATAGAGAAGAGCTCAAGAAGTTCGCGTCCCCAGTTCTCGTTGATCGCGCCGTCGTGGTTATCCTGATTGTCCAGCCATACGATCATCGCAGGGTCTTTGGAGAGTGCCAGTAGAAGCTCCTTGAAGTTGCCCATGCCGCATCGCCTGAACATGCCGATCTGATCGAATAACACCCTGCCATTGATGACTTTGGGAACCCCAGTGGCGAAAATGCTGTGCCAAAAGAGTGTCATCTTTTCCTGTAATGGCGCAGTAGTGGTAATCATGCGGTAGATCCAGCTACGAGCGCCACCACGATGATTTATCATGCCCGACGCCTCATGGTCGAATCGTCTCACCATGAAATCGCCCATCCAATCAGGCTCTCCAGGATCAAGCAACTGGTCCACCGTAGCCTCGTATCCGTTGGCTACGTAGGTTTCGATTTCGTCGCGAGTTGCCCCAAACCCGGCCCGGCGCATTAGATGTGCTATTAGTTCAACATTTTCTCTTGCCATATCGTCTCCGCTGCGAACACGTCTTATTACGATGACATCGTAATAAGGACGCTCAAGGTCGTCAAGTTCCAGACGCCCGATCTTGCATGCCAATAGCCACAGGGCGAGCCACCAGGAACATGCTGGCGACCGTTGATAAGACCGTACCGACCAGCGTCAAAGGCCGGACCTGCGATCACAAGATCAGGCTTGAGGTCCACCAGCGCTTGCCTGATGGCCTCAAGGGCGACGTCCTTGCTTTCGTTAATGTGGTTGTCGCCATAAATTATTGTGCCAACAACCTCGCCCTTATCACCCAGCAACTGCTGCAAAGGTCGACCCGGTCCAACGGGCCCCTCCGTCACATCAACAGTTGCATTGGCCTCCTCTTCGCCCCCTATGCCTCCGAAGAACTGGTTCAGGTAATGGACTATTCGAACGGAATCCGCCGTGTCTCTGCACCTTCCTGTAGTTGCGCGCCGCTTCAACTTTTACATGGTATAGCGCAGAAGTCTGCAGAAGACCGGCCCCGTATGAGGAATCCATGAGTAAGGGTCAGGAACAGTCCGAGAGTAACCTCGTCATAGGGATTGGCCAAGAATCAGAGGCTCATCACCACCTTAATTACCTCGTCTTCTTGATTCAGGTACATGTCGTAGGCCCGTTGCAGGTCTTCGAAGGGCAGACGGTGAGTGACCAGTTTGCCTGGATCAATTATGCCGCGAGCCTTGAGATCTACCATGGTTTTGATAGGCACAATGGGCTCAGGAACGTGTCCGCCCTGGCTGGGAATAATGGTCGGCTGCCGAGTCATCATCAGCTCATGCTCGATGGGAATGACCGGCGATGGCTGTACGCCAAAGGCCATCATTGTGCCGTATTTCCGCACCAGACGTATGCACATGTTGAAGGCTTCTGGAGACCCTGCCGCCTCAACCACTATGTCTGCACCGTTGCCCTCTGTGAGGCCTTCGACGGCAGCAATCACGTCTTCCTTCTCAGGATTGATGGTGTGAGTCGCCCCTGTCTTCTGTGACCAGCCGAGCCGATAGTCCAGCGGGTCCACTGTGATGATTTGGCGCGGTCCCATCTTGGCCAGAATCATGGTGAAGGAGAGCCCTATGGCACCCTGACCCAATATGACAACATCCTTGCCCACCACGCTGCCCATCTTCTGGCAGGAGTACATCACCGTACCGGAGGGCTGGCACATCACCCACTCGCTAAGATCGCCCTCGTCGGGTACAACGCACATGAGATCCGGGGCGGAGGTTATGTACTCCACCAGGCCTCCAGGATTGTCAGCGCCTGGGTAAACAATGACTCGTTGGCCTTCGTGGAACTCCGGCGTCTTGGACTCGACGACAACGCCAGCGCACTCGTGGCATGAGAACCCAATGGGACCCGGATACCATTCCTCCGGCAGTTCCCTGCCATAAACACGGCGAATGTCACTGCCACAGATCGAAATGCGCTCCAGCTTTATCAGGCAACGGCCTTCTTCCAGGGGCGGCACATCTGTTTCCACCACTTCGAATTTCCTTGGGGCAACAAGTCTGGCTGCTTTCATATATATCAAGCTCCTACATGTGCCGAGTTAAATCATGGTCCCGACATTTAGCGCATAGGATACACGCTGAAAGCCACCCAAGACGAGACTTGAATACAAGACCCCCAAGAGGCCAGACTAATGTGTTATCCGTCGATTGCTACGATTTCCCTTAACATTTGCGATAAAATACATTTGTGAAACGAATACGCACGAAATAATCATGACATCCTCATACCACTTCCTGTTTGCTTGATTCTGAACTATAAGATCGAAGTACCTGGGTAGTGATATGAGGCCCCAAAAGGCCTGTTGTTGGATAGGAGTATGCGTATGCCAAAGATCGATGTGTTGCTTCAGGGGAGCCCCTTGCGAACGGATGTGGGCATAGTGGGGTTCTGCACTGTACTGCTGATCGAGGGCGAAAAACGTACCCTTGTTGATGTGGGCCACGTGGGTCGCCGCACAGCCTTGCTGGCAGCCCTGGAGAAGCGCGGATTAACCCCCGAAGACATCGATCTGACCGTCATGAGCCACGTCCACTGGGACCACAGCCAAAATTACGATCTTTTCCGACATGCACCCATGCTCGTCCACAAATCGGAACGGATTTACGCCCACCATCCCCACAAGAACGACTGGGCAACACCGGCCTGGACGGGCGTAATGATCGATCACCACCCTGACATACAGGAGGTCGAAGAGGGCTACGAGATCGAGCCCGGTGTGCAGCTGATACACACACCCGGACACTCGCCCGGCAGCATGTCCGTCAAGGTGGAGACCGATTCAGGCCTTGCCACAGTCTCAGGCGACGTACTGCATTACTCGAGCGTCGCTTTGACTCGCAAAAACCCTCTGGTCTTCTGGAACGAGATTCAGGCCACGCAGAGCATCGACAGAATCGTCGGAACAGCAGACGTAATCTATCCGGCTCACGATCGTCCCTTTAGAATCGCCAGGACCGGCATTGAGTACCTTGAGCCCACGAACCTGACCATCATGGGATTGACTCCGGACGAGCCTAGAGTTACGTTCGAGAAAGAGCCTCGTCCTGTCTGGTTAATGCCTGGCATAGAAGATCAGTCCGAAGCCGCGCTCAATTAGGTCTTCGCGTAATTTCGCAAGACGATATGACACGCACAGCCATGTCCCTCCTCGGTCTCTCGCTGTTAGCTTTAACGGCTTTCTTCGAGAGGCCAACCCTCCAAGCCGCTGTCGAACTACAGGAGCCATCCCCCGTAAATCAGGGCACCAACCTATCTAGACTTACATAAGTCGTAGAAGAAATACTGTTGCAGAAAAAGTCTATAGAGACTTACTCTGGCTGAGGCATGGGCTGGCCAAGAGTGTGCATCAGCCGATTGGCCCAGCCGAAAATAGAAGTTGACAAGACCAGGTCAAATATCTCTTCCATGCTGAGGCCTTCATCAACCAGCCGGGCAACATCGGCCTTGTCAGCTGTTGATGGACAGTGCGACAGCTTTGTGGCAAAGGATACGATGGCCTTTAGCCTGGAGTCGATATCCGCATTCACTCCTGATTCGAAGACGCGCTGGATTACCGTCTCGTCCTTTGTAAGCTCGTTGTAGCGGCTGGCGTGAACGGCGGTGCAATAGATACATCGGTTGTAGACCGATGCCGCAGCAGCTCCCAACTCAGTCTCCGCCCTGGATAGCCCGCCTCTGCTGTACATGATGCCATTGAACAGCGGTGTACGTTGGGTAAGCGTTTCGGGATCATGGGCCAGCACCAGCACATAGTCCGACACCTTCATACCCGAAGGAGTCTCCTTGAAGGCCACGCGCTGCTCCTCAGTGGCGGTTTCAGGATCGATCGGCGTTATATGCGGCTGCCATCGGGGAATAACCGTCGTCAACTCTTTAATTGGTTCGCTCATACTACTTCCGCCATTAATCTAAGTCCCACTACTACCCTAATCTGGTAGCTAACGAATGCGTTAATCTCGGCCAGGCGCACGATGTCGTCTTCCGGCACACCTGCGCTGACCAGTGCTTCGATATCCTTTGAAGAAGCACTCTTGGGGTCCAGTGCTACCAGGTCCGTGTATGCGATCAGTGCCTTCAGCTTCTCGTCGCTGCCACCGTCGAAAGCGACATCCGCAATCTGGGCATCATCTCCGCCGCCTATCATGCGGAAGAAGTGCTCAGCCAAAACCGATTCGTCGTTGTGCCTGGCGATTCTGCAGGCCAAGGCGCCTCGGACGGCATGGGATAGCCCGCCGCTGACCTTTGGTGTAAGGACAGCGTCGTGCGACTTCTGCGTAAGTTCGACTATGTTTTCGCGTGCCAGCAAAGCAGCGGCCAAGGGATGCTCAGCCGTCAAGCCAGCCGCCATTGGCATGACTGTTTCAAATAAAGTTTTCATGGCGCAATGTTACCACAGCCCTCTGCAGCACCCAACAGCAAAGACCCCGGCCAGCCATTCCGCTCCTAGGAACCAAAATGTACGAAAACTTTCTTACAATACTTGGCAATAATTGGTAATAATTGGTAAACTACCGTAACCTGTGGTATGATGACGCAGCTTTATAATTGGACAGTGAATTAGTACTGCCCCTCAGAAGGTTTCATGAGCATAAAAACTACCGCTTACTCTACCGATTTCGCAGATCGGGGTAAGAGCTATCTCGCAAACCTCAACTGGCCGCACCTAATCACCATCTTAGTCGTCTACAGCATAACAGGCACTTTAGCCCTGCAACTCAGCCGCCTGATCCTAAACGGCGCGCTGGATATGGATGGCAGTTTCATTTCTGGACCTTGGGTGTTTAGAGGCGCCTACATTCTCGTGATGCCGCCAATCTACTCCTTGATGCTGATAGCCGTTGGCACAGTTTTCGGCAAGTATCACTACTTCCGCCAACGAGTACTGAAGATGTGGGCACGAATTCTTCCCATCGGCCGTTTCGTCAAGACCAGCTGATAAACCGGACGGCTGGAGTTTCGTTGGCGATCTCATATAGGCTCTTTTGATCGCCAAAAACTCGCCAAAACTCCAGTTCTAAGTGCCCTTACGAATCGTGTTTGATCTTGGGTGTCTTGGGTGCAATGAGAAGACCGAGTTGTGGTGAAACAGCGGATCGAACTGATAGAAGAGCTGACCTGGTGCCCTTAGCGACTCTATGTTGGCGTTAAATGCCCCCCGGATACACAGGCCTGGCATAGCTTGTCACTGACTCTTAATCAGTAGGTTCCCGGTTCAAGTCCGGGGCGGGTCACCAAATAGCAAGCATTATAAAGAGGCCCCTGTGTAATATGGGGCCTCTTTTATTTCATCTGTCATTCGTATTACCGACATTTTGGCGACATCTATTCTGACATTTCTTACCGATACTTTTCAGATGCGTCTTTATCCATCTGGGGCGTTACGTGTACGTATTTGGAAAGCATAAAGGAAGGTTTGACGCCATTGAAAGCAGATGCTACCGTTTTGCCTGACTAATTCGTGTCGATGAACAGTGTTCGCTTCACGGCTATCGAAAAAACCACAATAGCGCCAGCTGGTGCATGATTTCACGAGGACACTTGATGATATACGACATAATTGTGATAGGTGCAGGATCCGCGGGGTCAGCACTTGCTAGCCGACTTTCGGAAGACCCTAGCCGATCAGTCCTGTTGCTTGAGGCCGGGCCCGACTACCCCGATATTGATAACCTGCCTGACGACCTGAAGCTAGGAAACAATGTTTGGCTCTCTGCCTATGGACCGCATAGCTGGGATTATAGGGCCCGCGTGACTGAATATCAGACCGATTTGACAATTCCCAGGGGCAAGGCTACAGGCGGTTCGAGTGCAATTAATGGCCAGGTCCTTTACCGAGGAATTCCTGAGGACTACGACGGCTGGGCGGCATCTGGAAACGACGAGTGGGCCTTTACTAAAGTTCTACCCTATTTTCGAAAGATGGAAACGGATATGGACTTCGGCGGAGACTTTCACGGCACAGAGGGACCTGTTCCGGTACGTAGGTATCCTCGGCAAGAATGGATGCCTCATGCTTCCGCATTTGAGGAGGCATGTTTAACGGAAGGATTTCAGGCAGATGCCGATCAAAATCACCCGGAGTCAACCGGAGTATCTCCCAGGGCTCGGAATACATTAGAAGGTGTTCGCATCAGCATGGCCCTGGCATACTTAGACCCGGCTCGCCACCGGCTCAATCTCACCATCAAAGCCAATGTGACATCCAGGAGAATACTGTTTGAGGGAAAACGTGCGGTGGCGGTTGAGGCGGAGAGCGGGGGTGAGGTGTTTACGGCTAAAGGCGACCAGATCGTGTTAAGCGCAGGGGCAATCGGGTCCCCCCAACTGTTACTGCTCTCAGGAATAGGCCCTGCCTCGCAACTCGAGTCATTAGGCATCAGTGTTTTGCAGGACTTGCCTGGCGTTGGCCAGAACTTGCGGGATCATCCTTCCGCCTGCGTTCTTTTTCACGCCTCTGGCGAACGCCCCGATGTGCAAGCGCCAGTAATTCAGGTAGGACTCCGTTACACCGTCGAGGATTCTATGATTCGAAACGACATGCAGATCAGCCCAATGTTGATGACCAGCGAGCATAGGCCCGCCCAGGTCCAAATTGATGATGACGGGAATTACATAGGTCTAAGCGCTAGTTTGCAGCTTGCTATCGGTTCCGGAGAGTTGCGTTTAACATCTAAAGACCCAAACGTGCAGCCGTACTTAGACTACAACTACTTTACGGAACCCCTGGACGTTGAACGCATGCGCAAGGCCATCAGGCTTTGTGTAAGACTAGCCGAACACGAGGCCTTCAAAGATATCATCATGGAACGAGTTACTCCTACTGATGCCGACCTCGCTACGGATGATGCTCTTGACGATTGGCTAATGCGAAACGTTGGTACATCACACCACATCTCCGGTACTTGTAAAATTGGACAAGACACGGATCCTATGGCCGTGTTGGATCAGTACTGCCGAGTGCGCGGCGTGGAAGGATTACGTGTGGCCGACGCATCGATCATGCCAGACGTAGTCAGGGCCAACACCAACGCAACTGCCATTATGATTGGAGAACGCGTCGCCGACTGGATCGGACAAGGCAGGTAGGAAGGAAATAATGGTTGGATTTCCCTATTTTAGTTCGTCGGTTTGCTAATCCTGTTATTGGTGCTGACAAACAGGCAATGACAAATTAATTAACAAAGAGTTTTCTGTGTCTACGTTGCAGACACTACCGTCATATGCCACCTCGACCCCATCGGCGGCTTCCTGGAGAGCAACGGCGAAGTCGAATCTGTAGCTGATCACTCTAGTACCACGGGAATCGAAGGCAAAAAACAATGCCCTTAAGCTGGGCGCGGAGTGGATGACCAGGGGAATTGGGGAATTGATGATAAGGTTGTCAACTTAGAGGGCCGCAAGCTCCCCTTATTCTCCTCCAAAAACTTGCGCTCCCAGTTCGGCTGCAAGTACGGTGTATCCTGCATTCAGGCCCCCGCTCTGGATGCCCAGACCGCCCACACTAGTAGCATGATTCAACAGATGCGGTAGCGGTTGAATATCGCCGGAACACCTCATCTCTACCACTATTAAGCCGATCATCCCACCCTGGCTCAAATATTCCATAAAAGGAAGCTGCCCAACCAGTGCGTTCAACCCGTCCATCCAGCCAGCATGGGCTGAACCGGCGGGTGTGCAGATGCTGTCCTTGATCTCCTCCAGTGACTCCCCACACCCAGCCTGGGTTAGAACGCAACTCGAAAATCCCCCTAGGACGTTATCTACGCCGGCAAACATGCCGCTAACTAGCCCTCCTAGAAAGGCGATCGATCCACGCAGGCCGTCGATGGTCATCACTTCAGTGTGCCCAGACTGGGGGTTAATGAGGATCCAACCGGTGACCTCCGGCGCATGGCCGATTGCAACCGCTCGGTCAGGCACGACCACCATGTAGTCGGGGCGGCGCTGACGCTCTTCCTGAATCCTGGACATAGCTTCCCCGGGTAGGTCGAGTTCGTCGAACGGGAAAGGATCACCGGGCATGATCACGACGAACCTAGGGCGATCCGATCGCTCGGGCTGCTCCTCGAGGTACACGATAAGGTCCGGGTATTCCACAGGTAGGTCCTCTGATTTTGACAAGTAGTTGGTAGCACTCACCGTCGTAGGGAATGAGCGTGATGAGCCGTTTCCAACCAGTTCTTCATCCGTGATGATTTCCAGAGCGTTCCGGAGTTCCTCTCCACCGGTTGTACGGCGGTAGGTCCCACCACTCCTTCCTGCCAAGTCCATTAAATCACGCTCACCGGCGCCTCCTTCCTCGATACCTACGCCGATGGTATGAATCTTCAAGTTCGAAGGGATGACCACTGCTTGCAAAGGAGAGTCGCATGCGTTGTCACCGTCAGCCAGCACTATTAGGTGGCGAACAGCGCCTTTTGCCTCCGATTCCATCCTTCTAATAGCCCCTTGTACAGCACCCGTTAATGGTGTACCCCTAGTGGTGTAAGCTGGGTGTAGGCGAGTTTTCCCTGCAGCGATGGGGCTCCAGTCAAGGGATAGAGGGGAAATATTCTTGATCTCCTCTGCGCATGTTTCCCCGTACAGGTTGGTAAACCCCCAAACACTAAATTCAACCACAGGGGTCACCGAGCCGATGCCGTCTTCGAGCGCCGCGGCAACTACCTCGAGTTTGGAGACGCACTCTCGGCCAGCACACCCCGTATCAACCGGATCACCCATGCTTCCGGACGTGTCCACCAGGACGGCAATGCTGCCCCGGAGGGTAGGTCGGGCGGTATTGGGGACAGGAGCTGAAAAGCTTCCATCAGGCCAGGTCAAGATATCCAGCCCCTCTCCCTTCAACCGAGCATTCGGTATACCCACCGCATAAGGCTGCGTCCACGCCACGGTCTGGTCGCCCCGGCGCGACATCACCCGCCCCTCAAACCGGAGCGGTGCCGGTGTCGAAACCTCGTGGATCACGGATTCACCAACAGGAGTCATGACACGGAACACCATTCGAGATGGGCCGTCTTCCGCTATGACAACCTGATGGTCGCCGGACTCGTCGCTCGCTGAAATTACGGCTATTTCCATGGAATTGCCGTCGATTGAAATGGACAGCGTATCCTTTCTGAAACGGGTCAGATTTACTCGCTGTCTTGTCGCACAACATGTACCCGGGTCTTTTTTGTAGACGAACTGTATCTCAGTCGCCTGTTCGGCTCGGATGTCCGCCGCCACGGACGGCACCAGCCACAATGGGCTCCTATACCAGGAACTTCGGCCGTCGTCGTTCCCCCACTGTAAAAGTTCGGATTTGGGCTCAGTCAGTGAGGGAGAGGAGACATTCGTGCTTGCGGTCACCAAGACGGAACCTTCACTACTCAAACGTTGCCACTCGGTATAATCTCGCTTTGACTGAGAGCTTTTGCCCGGACCAGGAGACTCGAAAGCACGGACGTGAGCTTGAATCTCGAAGACCTCATCGTGATAACGGCCGCTGCCTTGGACTGTGGTCCCCACTATCGTGTCGATTCCTCTCTGTATTCCAGGGAGGTAAACCACACGCGGCACGTAGGTCAGATCTGATCCCTCCACGAGTAACAAGAGGTCTATCGGCAATGTGCGGTTTGGCCCAGAACCAATAATCAATCCATTAGCAGCCAACGAATGCGATGCCAGGCCGTCCCACGCGCCCAGTCTCATAGAAGACACTTGTTGTGCATTGGCTTGCAATAGCAGATCAGTACCTTCAAGGGACACCGTCGCTGTAGCGGCGGAGTCGGGGTCTCTGAATACGAGCCGGCTACCGGACTGCCCTTGCCTCGTAAGAAGTTTGAGAGATTCATCAAAGAATTGCATGCGACTTACTAGGTCATTGGCCTCATCCTGATAAAGTGCCGCGAACACCGTTGGAACCGTCATCACAGGCTGGCCAGTAGCCCGCTCCAAGACCCGGCCTTCCACCATAGCGTCGTTTAGCGCCAGGGCGAAATGAATGGAAGAAGATTGAGGATTGGCGATTATCGCCCTAGTGTTGGAAACCAGATCTAGTGAGGGTATTATGATTGGGCTGTCAGGATACCGCTTTTCAAGCGCCGCTATGATGATCCTGGGAGCGCGGAACAGCGGTGCTCCCGAGATGTTAGTTTCCTCGAAAAGCTTCTCTGCCCAATAATCCGTCTCCGCTGCCAGTTCGATTGCGCGCAGCCGTAGAAAATCCTCAGGACGATATTCCCGGTCTCCCTCCATGTCCAAGACACCCAAAGTCTCCGCTTCAACCCGGAAGTAGGGCTCCCCAACAACATTCACGGATATCCAAATGGCGTACAAGTCCTGTACCACGTCTGGAGTAACGTTGGTGTATTCGGAGTTGCGGTCAAACAGCGTCCTGTGGTAGTCGGTGGTAGCCCCTTGAAGGTCGACGTGCCTGATGATCAGATCGGCGCGCCTGACGTCCTCCAAAGGTGGCCCCGTCCACGCTGTACGGTGGGGAGCATTCTCGCGACCTATCCTCAGTCGGAGCCGGATTCCATCGCCCGTTTCCACAAAGTCGGCCGTAATTGGCCTCGAGCCGCTATTAGGAAGGTCTAGCTCACCTAATATGTGGTCAATATGGCCAATTTCCGACGCATTTTCATCCAGTCGCCAAGCTCTCTGAATAAATTGCACCTGATGAACCAGTGACTGGGGTATTTGCGTACTTCGCTTCGCTTCTTCCCCAACTCCGCTAACTACGACCCGCGACGTGGGCACCTCCACCACATCACCGTCTACAAATGCCTCCACTATGCATGCTTCGCCATTGATGGCGTAGCGGCCCAGGATATCCGAAGCGGAAAGTAACTGCCGAACTGTGACGCAGCGATCGATGTCGTTGCCCATGAATGAAGCGATAACGCCCCCCGGGCTACGCATCGCTCCCGAATACTCCAGTGGAAGAAGGATGTTGGCTGCCCAGGTCAACGGGTCTCGCTCATCATCTGAGAGAGCCTCCGCCAGAGCCAACACGTGGGGATCAATATACTCGCCCACCGCAAAGGAGGAAGCGTCGTTTGCTCCACCGCTGCCGCCGCCACAAGCTAGAGCCAAGGTGGCTACGAGACACATAAGCACGAAAACCACAGAATTTATCATAGGAAATCTCTGAGAGTAAGGTAACCTGGCTGCCACATAATAATGCCTATTTTGGGATACGTTTCGCGGAATTGTAACAAACTACTGGAGCTAGAGACCAGTAGGCGTTCAGCGATAATGGGACAGATTTAAAGGGAGGAAAACTTGAGAGTGGTGGCGGGTTTGGACTCCTGGTGCAGGGTGTAGATCCACCGCATAAAGAAAGAAACCAGAGGTGTCCCAAGATAGCAGCGCTTAAGCCCAAGTAGCAGAGACCTCGACCCAAGAGACCAAGACTTTCATCTGGCAGGTCCGGACCAAGACCCGTAGGAAGTACGCCCCCGGAAGACAAGATCCGCATCGTCCTGGAAGGGTTCCGTCGGTAAGTCACCGTCAGTGACTTCTGCCAGCGGGAGGGAATCAAGCCAGGCGTCTTCTATTCCTGGAGCAAGGAATTCATGGAAGCGGGGAAAGAGAGTCTCACCGGAGACACGGTGAGGGACGCCACACGTCAGGAGATAGAACACCTGAAGCGGGAGAACTACGAACTGATGCAGGAAGGGTCCAGGCCCCGGAAGGATCAGCAGGTGAGACCAGCCGACCCGCTAAAAGCCATAGATATATTGCTAAACCGTGGCTTCGGTAGGTCACCACAGCAGCTAGACATAGCCCACAGTGTCTGCGACAGTTCATTGGAGCACCTATCGGATGAGAGACTAAGGTTGCCGATGGAGAAGGCTAGGCAGCTGAAGGAAGGCGGTGGTGTTCTGGTTGATGGAGACGGTCAGATAGTTACGGAGTAGATGATGAAGCTAGCAGTATTTCTAACGATACTCTTTGGCACCCTTATACTTGCCTGTTCAAATACTGCCCCTGCTCCATCGGAGCCTACGCCCAATATCGACGCCACGGTGGAAGCCAAACTTTCCCAGGAACCAGGAGTGGATTCAATTGCCACGCCGCCGCCTACACCCAATATCGACGCCACGGTGGAAGCCAAACTTTCCCAGGAACCAGGAGTGGATGCAACTGCCACGCCGCCTACACCCAATATCGACGCCACAGTGGAAGCCAAACTTTCCCAGGAACCAGGAGTGGATGCAACTGCCACGCCGCCGCAAGCAATCTCCAGCACTCATGTCATTGTGGAGTTAAGTGTCGCACCTGAAGGAAACGCCAAAGCTGATTGGGCAGCCCGAGGGCTCAATCTACTAGGCCCAATTGATGAGCACCTTTGGTACGCATCTGTGAATGCGGGGGATATCGGGGCTCTCGAGGTCCTCCAGGGTGTGGTCCGAATCGATCCGATCGAGCCGAAGGACAAGTTAGCCGGCCCACTGCAACAACCAACGGAGCCGTTCTTCTATCAACTACGCCCGGGCGGACGCATCGCATACTCAGTCTTGTTCCACAGGGATGTCACGGCGGAGGAGGTCCAAGGCTTATCGTCACAATTAGACATTAAATTCGAGGACTTCTCTCCCATTGCGTTTCCTATCGTTCGGGCGGTGACCGTGAACGTACCTATCGGCGAGCTCGAGGCCTTATCCAAGGTCGATATCATCTCGAGAATCGAGCCAGCGGTCCCACCAGTTCAAGATGAAAACGGAATTTCGCAAGCCGTCTCCAATGTGAATGTCGTACAACTTCCACCCTTGGGCCTTGACGGCTCCGGAATCACCGTTGGCGTTTGGGAAGCTAACGATGTTATCTATGCAGCTCACGAGGATCTACAGCCCAGGGTAATCGTCCAGCCTGGTCAAACAAGCTCGGTTGATGACCACGCAGCCCATGTGGCCGGCACTATCGGTGGCAGTGGTGTCTTCGTACCGAATGCAGAGGGCATGGCTCCACAAGTCACCATCTTAAGTTGGGATACCGAGGACGTCTTTATTGAGATGGCTAGTGCCGCTGCATCACCAACACCCATCCAGGTATCGAACCATTCTTATGGATTCGGGATTGGATGGGACAACCTACTACCGCCTCAACAATTTACGAACAACCAAAGCCTCTTTGGGGCTTACCAAAACAATTCGTGGACACTCGACAACCTGGTTGCTACAACTGGTCTTATCGTCGTAAAAAGTGCCGGTAACCATCGGGACGATGTTCCTGCTTCCCCAGTCAATAACCAGCCAGGTGATTGTTTACAGGGGCTACTGACCATAGCCGCGGACTGCATTGATTATCAGGCAGCGGCAAAGAACATTATTACGGTGGGGGCCATGAACGGGTCCAACAGCATCGCTAGTTTTTCTAGCTACGGTCCGACCGATGATGGTCGCATCAAGCCCGACCTGATGGCTCATGGTGTGAATGTAACGTCTTTGGCTTCCACTGGCCCGCAGGCCAGTACTATCAAGAGCGGGACCTCCATGGCTGCCCCGGTTGTTTCTGGCATTGTTTCGCTTGTACTGCAACAGGCGAATTCACTGAACATTACTATCACACCGGCGGGCATGAAAAGCCTGTTGATCCAGACTGCTGAAGACGTTCAAGGGATAGATCAATCAACTGAGGGACCGGACTACGCAACGGGTTGGGGCATTGTCGATGCTCAAGCCGCGGTAGATCTCCTCCAACAAGGCGGTCTAGTCCAAGCGACACTAAGTGGAACGGGAATATCGAACACGTGGGTCCAAACTTTCGACGTACCGGCCGGTGAGACTGAGGTTCACGTGACCCTAGCATGGGATGATCCTCCACCTTCCGCGTTGTCTTTTGCTCAGCCCTTAGTAAATGATCTAGATCTTCGCCTGATTGCACCGAATGGAACCCAGTTCAAGCCATGGATTTTGGGGGGCGCGGCCAACCCAGGCCAGCCTGCCTGGCGCGATGGTGGCAACGACTCCGTCAACAACGTTGAGCAGGTGTCAGTCCTAGCGCCTGCTCCCGGCATTTGGACGGTTCAGGTATCAGCCAATCTAGGCAATCTACCTTTTGGTCCCCAGACATTTGCCGTTGCTGGTGCCTCCTCGCAGCCATGTCCCCCACTGTCTATTGATGCTCCCACCACCTTCCAGGCAAGCGACGGGGCTCATACCAACAAAGTGGCTCTTGGTTGGGATTTACCTTTGGTTATTGAGCCTGTTGTCGAGTGGCCCTACCAAAATAGTTTGTTCGTGGCTGAGGCCCCGTTCGAGATCGATAGCAGCGGAATCCTGCATGTCGTCTACCGTTCCACATTTGAAACTACAGCATCCTTGGTTCACACCTGGAAGGTCCCCGGGAATTGCTGGGCATCCGAAGTGCTCCCGGAGGGCGGACACAGTCTTGCTTTAGCGATCGATAGTGACGACACGTTACACCTTTCATATACCCGTTTTGACCAAGTAGTCCACGCCTGGAAACTGGCCAGTGGGGTTTGGCAGACAGAGATCGTCGCTTCGGAGGCGGGTTATTACAAAGATATCGCGTTAGATGCAAACGGCGGCATTCACATCGCCTATGTCCTCGGCGGCGATATCCGTTACGCGAGTAACACAACGGGCTTCAATCCGAGCCTCACCCCTTGGATTATAGAGACAGTAGTCCCGGATGTCTCATTTGCAAACGCCGAGCAAGTCGCCCTAGTGGTGTCATCCGCAGGGAACGTGCACGTTGTCTACCAGTGGCACACAATCTCGGCTGGAGGGCTCACATACGTTTGGAAACCGGCTGCCGGCTCCTGGAGTTACCAGGCGATCGATGTTGGTAGCTATCGTGGCTACCACCCTGACCTTTCCTTCAAAGGCCCATGCATTATGCCCGCCATAAACCCGGTCCCTGGAGACTGTCTGATGGTCACTTACTATGACATGGACAATCAACAGCTCAAATATGCACAAAAGGGTCATACTGGCAACTGGACCGTGGAGGTGGTGGATTCACCGGGTAACTACGCAGGAAGTATGACTCAAGGCATAGGACCTTTTCCCTTTATGGTAATCGGAAGTGTCCACATAGCTTACTACGACTTCGCTACTCAGCAACTCAAGCACGCTTGGAAGCATAACTGGAATGGTAGCTGGACCACTGAAATCCTCGATAGCGTAGTCATAAGCGGGTTAATCCCTAAGGTGGCCATAAACCCAAGCGGTGTCCATATCACATACTTTTCCAACCCGAGTTCGGCCATTTTGAAGCACGCCTTCTATCCAACTGATGCAACCTTCAACATTTGGCGAAGGGACACCGTGGGAGGGTTTGGAGTCGGGTCTTGGTCGAACCTCGGGAGCAGCACCAGTACAGCTTACGACGACACCTCCGCAATCCAAGATATCGTTTATGAATATGCGGTCGAGGCCGAATACAGTTCAGTCATTAGTCCACAGACCACCGATACCGGATTCGCTACCTCCTGGGCCATCGAAACGATTGATACCAGCACTAACGACGTAGGCAAGTTCACCAGTATGGCCTATGGGGGCGGTGACCAGTTCCACATTTCCTACTACGACGACACTGACAACGATCTGTTATATAGGTTGTACTCAACCACTGGACCTGGATTTGTCGAGCGAGTCGCACAAGCCGGAAACGTGGGGCAATATACGAGTATTGCCTTGGACCCCACCAGTCCATATAAACACATCGCCTATCGTATTGCGCACCCTGGGTCCGACCTGGGTCATGCCTGGGAAGGAGGA
>Ga0209501_10000698_pt1 | contig 39509 bp, 25 predicted proteins | sample ArcticOcean_MG_C_4_FD_187434 | JGI IMG/M metagenome (GOLD analysis project Ga0209501, IMG submission 187434) | Marine microbial communities from western Arctic Ocean - ArcticOcean_MG_CB4_134 (SPAdes) (version 2) | ecosystem: Environmental > Aquatic > Marine > Oceanic | place: Arctic Ocean...
GTAGTTCCAGGAAGGCTTCCATTAGCAAATTCTCCAACCTGATAAACCTTGCCATTAAATGTATACTGAAAAGAAACAGATAAAACTTCATCATTACTTAAACGTTGATTTAATGATATATAGCCTAATCTAGAATTTAAAGTGTATTCATTATCATTTAATTTTCTGGCACTTTCAAGAATTGCATAATCAATACCTTGTTTAAATTTTTCTTCTTCTATACCAAAACCTAATTGTACTGAGGAAATATCGCGAATATCTTGTGTTAAAATTCCACCCACATCAATTAACTCAGGGTTTAAATTATTAGCTCCATTGTCAGGTAATAATCCTGATGAAGATTCAATAAAAAATTCAGCTATTTCTTCTCCTAGACTAGTGTTCTCAATTTTTTTCTCACCAAGATCCTGAAGAGCTACAATATTTCTAATATTTTGTGTTTGAGAACCTCTATTAGTAATCCAAACCTCTATTCTATTAATTTGAATGTTTGAATTAATATATGGATAGGTTTGTAACGCTGAATCATATTGATCTCTAAAAAAATGACTTAAAAAATAATGCCTGTCCTCTTCATAATCCAGAGCGAAAATTTCGAATTGTTGAACTGTTCCACCTCTTTGAGACACTAACTGTTGAGATTGAGATCTTTGTTCAGAAAAAACCGCCGTCACCTTGGTTTTTCCAAATTTCAAATCAGTTCTAATGCCAAATAAACTTTGTGCCCCTTGAATTAAGTTACTATTAAGAGGCATACTTATATTACCAATATCTATATTTTGTAATATCCCATCTTCGGTTACATTACCATCTAAATAATCAGCAACATCATTGCCTAGAGCAGATGGATTATTTGCATATACTGATCCTCTGCTTCTAAGTTCTTGTATCTTATTTTTAGCTTCTATTAATTGTGTCTCTGCATCACTTATTTTATTTTCTAAATCAGAAAATCGTTCAATAAAAGAATCTGATGATTGTGGGTTTATATCATTATAAAAACTAAATGCTTCCCTTGCCTTTGGTGGATTAAATTGAACTTTAATTAAATTTTGAAAATCAAATGTAGATTCGGTATCATAATTTGCCGTTAACTGGAGTCGATCTCCAATTTTACCCAATAGACTCAGAGTAATTCGTTGATCAAAATCAAAACTAAAGCTACTTCTATTTCGAGGAGATGCTGCAGGATTATCATTTTTTTGATATCTAACACCTAGGTCTACACCTATCGAACCTTGAGGATTAATATCAATTACATCACTACCAAATATGCTTTGAAAATATTTGTTATTGACATAAAGTTCTGGTAATAAATTTTTCCGAGCATCTTCTAGTCCAGAAGAAATACCATTTAGAGTCTGAGTTTTTTGTTTAAAATAGGTTTTTAAATTTTGCTTTAAAATCCACTTCTCATATTCATCAGGGGTTAAGACTAAAGGTGTATTAATTGGATAACCTCCTATTGATTTTGACAAATAATACATGTCAGTAATTGGATCATACCTATATGTTTTATCAATAATAGAAGAGTCTGGAAATGATATTTTAATTTTATTGATTGAATCCTGATCAACAATATTTTGGGAATAAGAAGTGATTCCTGAAAATAGAAGAACTATTAGGAAAGATAATTTTACATAAACGAAAAATCGACGATTAATCAAACGTACTTTAAAGTTTATTCAAAGCTAACTTTATTAGTGTTTCTACTGAACCTTCAGGATCGCTTTGAATTAGGTTATCAACTACTTTTTCTGAGGTTCTTCGATTATATCCAAGCACCTCTAAAGCTGATAACGTTTCTTCTTTAGTTGTATTGTTTGATTTTGTATGAATTTGCTCAATTCCATAAAGGGTTTTAACCTTATCTTTAAGTTCGATTATAAGACGTTGAGCTGTTTTAAGACCAATTCCTTTTACGCTTTTTATCCTGTTTAAATCCTCACATACAATTGCATTTTGAACCTCTTCAGGGGTTAATGACGAAAGCATAGTTCTTGCAATGCTTGTTCCTATTCCTGAAACACTAATTAATAATCTAAAAATTGCTCGCTCTAACTCAGTAACAAAACCATATAATATATGTGCATCTTCACGAATTTGTAAATGAGTATATATTGTAATATTATCTTGCTTTTTGAGTTGTCCAAAAGTATGTAACGATATGTTTACTTCATATCCTACTCCTCGACAGTCAATCACTAAATGCGTAGGATGTTTTTCTACTAAAAGACCTTTAAGTTGAGTTATCATTATTATTCTCTTTGTTGTGAATCTACAACTGCTAATGCAGCCATATTAACAATTTCTTGAACTGAGGCACCTAATTGAAGTATGTGAACAGGTGCATTTAGACCCATTAAAATTGGCCCTATGGACAATGTTCCATTTAATTCTTTCATAAGTTTATAGGTAATATTAGCAGAATCAAGATTAGGAAAGATCAATGTGTTTACATTTTTTTTTGATAATTGTGAAAAAGGAAATCTGCTTTTTAACATTTCTTTATTTAAAGCAAAATCTGATTGAACTGGCCCATCCACGTCAATATCAGGATAATATCGGTGTAAATACTTAACTGCATCACTGATTTTTGTTGCTTCTGGAAATTCAGAAGATCCATAATTTGAATATGAAAGCATAGCCAACACTGGTTGCAATCCAAACATTTTTGCCGTATGAGCCGTCATTTGAGCTATTTTAGCTAGTTCTTTTGCAGATGGATTTATATTTATTGATGTGTCAGACAAAAAGATAGGTCCCCTTTGAGTAAGCATTAAATTTGTTGCTGCAACCCTGCTGACTCCCTTGGCAGGACCAATAGATTCTAAAATTGGTTTAATAACTGCTGGGTAATTTCTAGAATAGCCAGATAACATAGCATCTGCATCTTCGTTTTTAACCATCATGGCTCCAAAATAATTTCTTTCTCTTAGTAATCGTTGAGAATCATATAATGTTTTACCCTTTCTTTTCTGATCTTTCCAAAAGATTTTAGCATATTTTTTTCTTGATTCATCTTGAATACTTGACTTTGGATCAATAATTTTTAAATCAGCTTCAAAATCTATTGTGGTCATTAAGTCTCTAATTACGGGTTCATGACCTAAAAGAATTGGAATAGCAATTCCTTCATCATAAACTATTTGAGCCGCTTTTAGCACATCTAAATGATCTGCCTCAGCAAAAATTAATTTTTTAGGCTTTCGTTTTGCTGTGTTATGAATTAAACGAACTAATTTTTGGTCATTATCAAGCCTTAGAGCTAGTCTTTCTTTATATTTTCCCCAATCTAAAATTGGTTCTTGTGCTACTCCTGATTCAATTGCCGCTTTAGCAACAGCTGGAGGAATTTCTATAATTAATCTTGGATCAAAAGGTTTTGGAATAATATATTCTTTTCCAAATGACAAACGCATTTCATCATAAACTATATTTACCTGTTCTGGAACTGGCTCTTTAGCTAAATCAGCTAAAGCCTTTACAGCGGCCATTTTCATAGCTTCATTAATTTTTGTAGCTCGAACGTCTAACGCTCCTCTAAAAATAAATGGAAAGCCTAAAACATTATTTACTTGATTTGGATTGTCAGAACGACCTGTTGCCATAATAATATCATCACGAACCAAACATGCTGTTTCATACTTAATCTCAGGATCTGGATTTGCCATTGCAAAGACTATTGGATTTGGTCCCATAGATTTTAACATCTTTTCATTTACAATATTTCCTTGTGAAAGTCCAATAAACACATCTGCATCTACTAAAGCTTCTTCAAGAGAATTTAAGTTTAGTTCAGTTGAAAATTCAGATTTTTCTTTACTTAAATTTTTTCTGTCATTTCTAATAACACCTTTGCTGTCTGTCATGACAATATTTTTTCTTTTAGCCCCAAACGACTTATACAATCTAGAACAAGATATTGCAGCAGCTCCAGCACCTGAAACAACAATTTTAACCTCTTCTATCTTTTTTTTTGCTAATTCTAAAGCATTTATCAATGCTGCACATGAAATGATAGCAGTTCCATGTTGATCATCATGCATTACTGGTATATCAAGTTCCTCTTTTAAACGACGTTCAATTTCAAAAGCTTCAGGAGCTTTAATATCCTCAAGATTTATACCTCCAAAAGTTGGGGAAATTGCTTTAACTGCCGAAATAAAAGATTCAGGATCTTTAGCGTTAATTTCAATATCAAAAACATCAATATCTGCGAAAATTTTAAACAATAACCCTTTTCCTTCCATAACTGGTTTTGAAGCTTCAGGACCAATATCTCCAAGACCTAAAACTGCTGTTCCATTTGAAATTACTGCAACTAGATTACCTTTATTTGTGTATTTATACACGTTATTTATGTCTTTGGCTATCTCATTACAAGGTTCCGCAACTCCTGGAGAATAGGCTAAAGCTAAGTCTCTTTGAGTATTATATGGTTTTGTTGGAATCGTTTCAATTTTACCAGGCTTTGGCTTTGCATGATAATTTAAAGCCGATTTACGATCCTTTTCAGTCATAATTTTACGCTTTATAACAAATGTAACACAAAAGCTTATAATGGTTAACTAGTAGGATAATAAAATACAGTGTTGAATTTTATGTTTGTTTTATTTTTACAAATTGATAACTTATTATATGTTAATTAGTAACAGTTTCTTTTAATCTCGTTGCTAAAATAGCTGAAAATACATCTGCAAAAAGCATTGCATTAATTGCATTACTTCCCAATAGATATTTATAGATAGATCCAAAAGCTAGTGTTTGAATAAACATAGGAAATGGAATCATCATATATAAATCTCTATGGCTTAATTTAATTTAGTCTGGAGATTATCAACAACATAAATACCTACTTTATTTCCTTGAGTAACACCCTCTTCAATTGCCATCATATAATGTATACCACCATATAACCTTGATATTGCAGCTTCTTCTGATGCATGTATAAAAGAGTTAAAACTTCTTTCATTAAGTCCATATTTTAATTCACTTGTATCTACAAAATAAAAATTCTCTCCAAAAAGATCTGTTAGAGTAACTGCTGCAGCTCTTGAAATCACAGAATGTCCACTCGTGTATTCAGGAAATGGAGGGGTTTGAAGAGTTGGAAGCCATTCTTGATCATAATATTTGTTAATTAGTGTTTCAGGACGAACAACTAGTGTCTTCCATTTTTCATCCCAACATAATATAAATGCATCAAAAAGAGAAATTGAAACGTTTACATAAGCATTTATTGTTTCTGAAAAATTACTATTAGCTTTTCGAGTTGCAACAGATGTGATACCAATCCAATGTCCTCCAGGAGTTATTTTTTTTGTAGCAAACATGGCATGTCCTCTATGGTGTGTAACATATGGGTTACAATCCCAAAATTTAGCCACCTCTAATTGTTCATCACTAAGTTTTTTACCAATTTCATATACTTGCTGAAGTTGAATTTGAAAAGGACTTCCTTTAGTTAAATCAAATTTAATTGGCGGTTTGGGTGGGAACATTTCTGGAGATTCAATTACTAGTGTCCTTATTTTATTCCAATGAGGCTCAATTCCGTCCATATAATCTGGAGGAGTAGGTTTCCAGAATTTTTCAGGTTCTTTAATAGTGTACTTAGGAAATGTTCTAGTTTGATTATAGTTGTCATTTTTAGCCCATTCTAAAATATGATCTGCAACAAATTCGCCGTATTTTTTTGATGATTTCATTACATTACGAGGCGTTTTAAATGATTTGATTTTTTTATCTAAACTTTCTTCAAAATTATCCATTTTATCCTCAGAGAAAATAAATGTTTTCCCAACTTTATTAAAAGCATAAAGAGCCGCTAAATTAAAATTTACATTTTTGTCATTTGGGGGTTTAACTTGTTCCAATTCTTTAACTTGGCCACTTAAAGTTAAATATTGTTCTGGTTTTGAAAAGCGCATGGTTTCATATGCAGCAATAGATGGATAGACATAAACCCGAGATGCAACTGGAGGAGAAAATATATCATACACAATGATGTCTGTAAGGTTTTGCATAACATCTTGAAAAAGTTCTGGATTTTCAAGTTTTTGAACATATTCAGTGTTTTGTGAGCAAGACATTGTTAAAACCAAAATTGACAGTATCATGATTTTAAATCTTATTTTTTTATTCATTTGTGTTTTTTTAATATATACATATAATCATCATTCGCAATTAAAAGCATGCTCTTGGGATTCAATTTTATTACCCTCCTTAAATTAAGGTTTATAGGTAAAGGTAGACTCTTTACGAATCATTTGTTTATCAAAGTCAATTATTCCTCCTAGATTTGCACTTTGAGCACCTAACTCAGTTACAAACTCTTCGGAATTTCCCACATAATACATTTCTTTAGTTTTTTGATCCCAGTAAAAATCTTGTATACTACTCCATTGTGATTCTGACGGAAGAGGGTTTGGCTCAAAATCATCACCCTTGTTTATAAAAAACATAGACCTTAGTTCAGTTATTTTTTTTATTTCAAGTATGTTATTTTCTTTTTTTCCTGTTAACTTTTCAATAGTTCTAACTTTTGAAAAATCTTTATACTTATTAAATCTCTTTTTTATCATTGGCATCTGAGCACTTAAATTATCTTTTGTGTTAAAAGGGCGGTAAGTTCCAAAATAATTATAAAAAATTATTGGATCTGATTGTTCGTTCTCATCAAAATCATCAATATATAGATAAACAGGGGATTCAATTGTAGGTTGCCATTTGAAGTTTTTGCCAGCATTTCCAGCTAAAATATCTGTTTTTCCATCATTATTTATATCAGCCAATTCTATTGTGTTCCATAATCCATAATAATTTTCTCCTCCTTTTAAAGGTGATGCAATAAAATTTCCGTCATTATTTTTATCTATAACTATTATAGGTGTCCAATCTCCAATCACTATCAATTCAAATTCTGGATCTAAATCAATATTCGCCCATTTTGCATCAGTTATCATTCCAAGACGCGATTGCACTATAGGCTCAAAATTACCATCGCGTGTATTCCTTAATTATATAGCTATAAGGACTTAGCCCGTAACCTCCAGGTATTGATCTGCTGCCAACAAAAAGATCATCATACCCATCATTGTCTATATCATGAGCTGCAACAACACTACCATTAGTTGAAGGAAGAGCTACTGGAAGTCTTGAAAAATTAGCCTTCCCATCATTTATATATATTCTATCCATCATGATCTCTTCATTTTCTTTATAATCATTTCCACCACTAACAACATAAATATCCAAGTCACCATCATTGTCAGCATCAAAAGTAGTTGCAGACCATGAAGGAGATAAATCTATATTGGCTTGTTTAGTTATATCTCTAAATTGAAAATTTCCCAAATTTAAATATAAACGATCTATTTCCTGATTAGCTGTGAAAAAAATGTCTTCTAGTCCATCATTATTGATGTCTCCAACTGCCACTCCACCACCATTGTAATAGTACAAGTATTCTATAATATTTAAATCCGGCTTATACGTTAAGATTTGAAAGATATTATTATGAATCACCTAATTTTAATTATTTCCAATCTATCATTGGTGATTCATAAAAAACTATTGACAAATTTTTTAAAAGTTTTCCATGCTGAGCCAAACGCTTCTTATAATCAATCCATTTTCTTTGTGAGGTCTGAGACCATCCAATTTCAGAATATCCTATAATTCTAGGAAAAGCTAAAAAAGTTAATTCATTAAAGTTTTTAGCAGTCTCAGTCCAAAGTGGTGCCTCGATGCCTAAAATTCGATTTTTATTTACAGGAATTAAATTTTCTGGAAGCCAGTCATATCCCTTTTTTATGTTTATAATACCTGCCCATGTTAAACCAAGTTTAGTCGAGTCATTATATTTCATATCCATATAAGATAAATTAGCAGGAGACATTACTATGTTGGCTCCTTTATCTGTACCAATTAAAACTTCTTGAATTCCTTTTTCATTTCTTATTGAATCTTTGTCGGTTCTACTCCAATATTGAATTAAAGTGCTTTGTGGAATCTGAGCTTTAGCTATGTCAGCCCATCCCATACCGGTTTTCCCATATTTTTTTACAATCTCCAAAGTTGATTTTATAAAAACTAAATAGTCTTGCTCGGATGTTGCATGAGTTTCATCACCTCCAATATGAAAATAAGGTCCTGGTGTTAAGTTCGTTATTTCACGAATTACATCATCTAAAAATTTAAATGTTTCTTCCCTCTCAAGACATAAGCTACTAAATCCTACCTCAGTACCAGTATATAGTTTTGTGGGTTTATTATTACAATTTAGCTCTGAATATGAAGCTAGTGCAGCATTAGTATGACCTGGAATATCAATTTCAGGTATAATAGTAATATAATTCTGTAAGGCATATTCTACAATTTCCATATATTCTGACTGAGTATAAAATCCTCCAGAACTTCCTCCTACTTCTGTACTGCCTCCATGCTCTGTCAAATTAGGCCATGATTTAATTTCAATTCTCCACCCTTGATCATCAGATAAATGAAGATGCAAATAATTAAACTTATACATTGCCAATAAATCAATATAGTTTTTTACATCATCTACACTAAAAAAATGTCTCGCAACATCAAGCATTGATCCTCTATAACTATATTTAGGTTTATCTGAAATTATACCGGTAGGAATTGTAATTGGCTTATCTATTGATTTTGTTAAGTATTGTAACCTCAATAATTGTTCTAAAGTTTTAACACCTCTAAAAACAGCTTCAGAAGATGATCCAATTAATTTAATATTGTTTTTACTTATCTCTAATATATAAGCTTCTTCATCTGTTATTTTAGAATTGTCTATTTCAATTAAAATCTCTGAATGAGCTTGATCTGAAGATAAATCATAAGAACTAACAACCTTCCATACCTTCCTAAAATTTTTTGAGATAAGCTTTAAATCTTTATTAGATTTATCAAAACTCAACTTGGTTTTCTCTTTTACAACAAAAGATGTCCCTAAAGAAGTTGAATTATTCGGTATTGGAATTAAAGGGACTAAATCTAAATTAGTTTTTATCTTTGGAGAACAAGAAGTTAAAGTAAAAATTGTTAGAATCAATAAAATTTTTACTTTACTCATAGACTTTTATGGGCTTTTCGAAATGAAATGTAATGTTTTATTGTTGTTTTGAGTAACAAAAATTGAGTTTTTGTTATTAACTTTAACTAATTCAATTGTACGTCCGTAAAATGGTATATCAAATCCACTAGTTTTTTTAGGTATAACTTTGAATTTAAAATCTTTATCAAAACTTACAACTGCACCTTGAAAAGAATTTCTTGGGCCGGTAAAAACTTCATAAGCATTATCATTCCCGATAAAATAAATTTCTTTAATTCCATCATCATTCATATCGGCTACTTTAGAATCAAAAACAGGAGAAAACTGAACTTCTACTGGAAGTTCATGAGGAATAAAATTGCCATCTTTATTTTCATATATAGTAGATTTATAATTAAAAACTTTTAAAGTTTTAGCGATTGATTGTTCCTCCTCATTAAGAATCTGACTCATTGGAGCTTTTGAATACAACTCATAGTTTTTGAAATCACTTTTCTTTTTTTGAATCTGATTTAAAAAATTATTTCTTAGGTGAATTGGAAAGTAATCTCCTTCACAATAATGAAAAACCAATGGTTCAGGTCTTCCATTACCATTAAAATCTGCATATTTCATTAATAATGGTTTTTCATTTGAAATATTATATGGGGTGTTTTTTCCATGATTTCCAGCTATTAAATCTAAATCACCATCCTTATCTAAATCATTCATTTCCAAACTATTCCAAAATCCATTATTGTTTTTTGGAAAATATGAATAGTCATAATTATAACTGTTTTGATTAAAAACAAGAACATCTATTCCCATCCATTCACCGCTTAAAATTATATCTTTTTTTTGATCATTATTTAAATCAACAACTTCAGCGTCAGTAATCATTCCCAGAAACCCTTTTTCTGGCAAAAGACTTTCAGTTACATCATATAATTTACCTTGTTTGTTCTCTAATAAATATGTTTTTGGTGATTCTGGATAATTATTAGGTCTTACTCTAGCGGTAATTAACAAATCAATATCTTGATCATTATCAAAATCAAATGGAACAACTTTAGATGTAACCTCATAAAACGATGGAAGTAAATTACTGACCTTGAAATTTCCAATTCCATCATTAATTGCAACTACATCCTTTCGTGATAAGGAATCTAAAGTTCCATTATGTCCATATCCTAAATAAAGATCTAAATCTTTATCTTGGTCAATATCAAATAAACCAAGAGCTGTTAACTCTTTATCTACTGAATCAATTGATAATTCTTTACTAACAAATCCATCTATAGTTTGAAAAAATATTTCTCCTTTTTGCCCCATTGCTCCACCAATAATAACATCTTGAAGCGAATCTCCATTCAAATCCCCTACAATGCTTGCTGGTCCCTCATTAGTATAAACCCTCTGTTGTAATTCATAATTAAAGAAATCATAACTTTTATTTTCCTTATGAATAAATTCAAGTAATGTATCCCTTGACAACTCTAAAAAAGCATTTTGCTTAACAACTAAACTAGATGTAGGTAGTTTTATTAATGACGAATAATCTAAGTTTAACTCCTGATTTATTTCTACATTGTCAATAACAGAATATTCATTAGAATCCCATTTAACAATCATTGAATCTATATTTTGAATCTCATTAAGACCAAAATGAATTTTAGGGCTTATACTTGATAAATAACCTCTATGAGGATTAATTTTTCCCTTTTGGATAAGAGAATCATAATAGATAGTTACTTCACTATGTAAAGATTGAATGTTATTCTTTGGTCCTTTTATCGATATTGATAAATAAGATGGAGTTTCATTCAATTCATTCTTATAAACAAATGCATTATCATTTAAATTATTTACAACTATGTCAAGGTCTCCATCATTATCAAGGTCCCCTGTTGCTTGTCCATACGAATATGATGGTATTTCCATACCCCATGGTTCAGTGGTTTCTTTAAAGTCATATTTTCCTAAATTTAAAAACATGACATTAGGAATCTTTACTCTAGGGATAAGATCAAGAAAATCTTGAGTTGTTGCTAGTATACTTTCATAACTACCCCTATAATTTATGAAATCCATGTCAGTCAAATCTCTAGGAAAACCATTTGTCACATAAAGATCTTTTTTTCCGTCATTATCAAAATCTGCAAAAATAGGAGACCAGCTCCAGTCGGTATTATGTACTTTACTTAGTTGACTAATTTCATTAAAATCATTAAGATCATTTACATATAAACAATTTCTCATATACTGAGGTTTTTCTTTATATAAGTCTAACAAATCATAAAAAAGAAAGTTGCTTTTGGAAAACATTTTCTTAGTTCTACTAAGTGTTCTCGGAAGCATATCAAGAGTGATTAAATCATCAGTTCCGTTATTATCAAAGTCTGCCACATCAACACCCATTGAGCTAAAACTTTGATGCTTAAAATAGGACGCTATGTCTTCTTTAAATGTGCCATCCTTCAGATTAATAAACGCTGAACTACTTGTTGCAAAGTCATTTGATACAAAAATATCTTGCCAACCATCATCATTTATGTCAAAAATGTTTGCTGAGAGTGAATAACCATCATTTAAAACTCCTGCAGAAACTGTCACGTCTTTAAAGAAGTTGCCATCAATATTTTCAAACAATACATTTACATTGTCTGTAATAATATTATTAGATGAGTTTCTTTTACTCAAAACATCACCTCTATTGGTAAAGAAATTATTAATTAAATAAACATCATTATCTCCATCATGATCATAATCAAAAAAATAGCTGTTAATAGTATACCCTTCATAATCTAATCCATATTCATTTGCCTTATTTATAAAAATTGGAATACTGTCATTATTTATTCCTTGATTCACTAAAAGTATGTTTTTTCTATTTTTTGAACTTCCTTTACCAGAAACCGAAATATACATATCTGGCCATTGATCATTATTTATATCAATTACAGACACTCCCATGCTCCACACGCCTGAACATTCAGCTTTTGAAATTGATGACACCTCTTTAAAAACAAAATCTCCTTGATTTAAATAAAGTTCGTTGTTAACTACATTTCCTGTAAAATAAATATCTTCCTTTCCGTCTCTATTAAAATCCGCAATTGCAACTCCTCCTCCATTATACATATACTCATAGTTTAAAATGTTTAAACTATCAGATTCGATAACCTCATTATTGAATACAATATTCGAATGAGATTCAGGAATCAATAACATTCCTGTTTTTTTTTGACAGGAAAAAATAAAAAATATATAAAAAAATATTACTAGTATGTGTATTCTAGACATTAAAGGATTTTAATAAAAAACAATTAAAAGTAAAAAAAAATACAATTTAAAAATAGTAAAAGCTCTTATATAAGAGCTTTTACTATTTTATTCACAAAAATTTAAATTTAAAAATTAACCCGTATAAATTAGTGTCCTGGGTTTTGAACTAATAAACCACCACTAAGATCAATTGCACTTAATGGAATTGGATAATATGTATGCTTATCTTGGAAAACTTGACCCTTAGCAAAAGTTGTAATTGTTGCAGACTCGTTAGTTATATAAGCAGCCATATGAGAAGTCATATTACCCCATCTTACTAGATCAAAGAAACGATGACCTTCCATAGCCAATTCTAATCTTCTTTCAAAGCGAACTGCTTTACGAGCATCAGCCGCAGAAGCCCAAGCAACATTATATAATTCTATAGAAGCGTTTGTGCCAGCTATTGCAGGCATATCTTTAGCTCTTTGTCTAACTTGATTAACAAGAGTTCTACCTCTCTCTAGATTACCACTTTCTACAGCTGCTTCAGCCGCCATAAGGATAACATCAGCATAACGCATTATGTGATAATTAAGTCCCGTCAGGTTCTGACCCCAACCTCCTTGTGCAAAATTATTTGAGTCATCTGCTTGAAAAATGTTTTTCTTAGGAAGATATGGTCCAGAAATATCAGAAAAGTTAGCACGAATCCATGACTTACCAGCATGCACTGCCCAACCATTATAATCAACACCTCTTCTTCCAACTGTATAATCCAGACGAGGATCTACAGTAGCAGTTGGAGCTGTAAAAGGACTATCTGAGTCAATGTTATAATCATGATCCATAGCAGAACTTGCTTGGAAATCATCTAACATAGGTAAACCATTTACAGTTTGATATGCATCAACTAAATCTTGTGTTGGTTGATAAAAACCACAACACCATCCGAATGCAGCAGGATAATTCAATGCACCTGAAGCATTACCTTGCATAACTTGCCCATCATCAGCTGCATATTGAATAGCAAACATAGCTTCCGGACCATTTTCAGTTGCTGATCTAAAGTTGTCAACTATATTTGGATGTAGAGCATATTGATTTGAACTTATTACAGCTTCAAGATTACCTGAAGCAGCAGACCAATTACTTTGATGTAACTGAGCTTTTCCTAGGAATGCCTGTGCAGTTGAAGCAAGGGGTCTTCCAACTTGACTATATGATCCTGACCTAGAAGATGGGAGATTACCCATTGCATAAGTAAAATCAGCCTCAATATCAGTCCAAGCAAGAAGTGTTGCTCCTGCATTAGCCACGTTATATTCAAGGTTTTTAGCATTTTCTTCTGTTATGTTAGGCACATTTCCAAAAAGCTTCTTCAATTCAAAATTATAATGACCTCTTAAAAATCTAGCCTGAGCATTTTCAACAACGAAAGCCGAAGCATCTTCACTGCTTGCAATTAGGTTAATAACTGCATTTGCACGATTAACACCTGCAAACAAAACTTCCCAGCGAGCCATGAAATAGCCATTACCAGTTTGCCAGTTATATAGCTCTAACTCATATAGATCAGGTTGATCACCATCAGTACTTCCTTTATGAGCATCGTCAGAAGCAACATCTGCTACCCAATTATCAGCACTACGTCCCCAACCATTTCCGATTCCGCCATTTCTACCAGCGTCCAAAACTGAATATGCTCCGGTTAATAATAAATCAATACCCGTTGGATTTGCCAACTGGCTATCACTTAAAGATCCTATTGGATCAACATCAGTAAACTCATCCGAGCAACTAATTGTTATGCCTATTAAGGCTATTAAAATTAAATATATTCTTTTCATTTTTTAAAAATTTAAATTAAGTCCAATTGAAACAATTCTTGGAGCGGGATAAGCTCCTCCATCAACACCAACAGTTAATGCATTTGATCCTGCAACCTCTGGATCCATCCCACTATAATCTGTTATCGTAAGTAAATTTGTTGCAGAAACATAAACTCTCATATTATCAACCATACCAAGTCCTTTAGCAGCTAAATCAGCCGAAGAGAAATTGTATCCCAATTGTAAAGATTTTAGCCTAATAAATGAACCGTCCTCAACCATGAATGAGTTAGGAGCAGTTTCTCCGTTTTGAACACCCATTGATAATGCAGGTTGGCCTGTATTTGTGTTTTGAGGTGTCCAAGAACTAAGAACTGCATCAGTTCTTCCTCCATGTACAAATGTTGGGAAATGACTAAATATCTTAACCCAATTGTACACATCGTTACCTTGAGAACCATTAAAAAATATTGACATATCCCAATTACCTAAAGCTAAATTAGTATTAAATCCAAAAGTAAAATCTGGATGAGGACTACCAATTATAGTTCTATCAGAGTCATTAACAAGACCATCTCCATTTGAATCAATAAAGTTAAGTCGTCCATTACTATCTAAACCATCGTGAGGTTTTCCATAGAAGTGAGAAATTGGATAGCCAACAGCTGTTCTTGTCATAGCACCTTCTCTATAGTTAGATCCAAAAGCAGGTGTGTCATTAACTAAAGAGATTACCTCGTTTTTGTAGGAACTAATGTTAAAGTCAAAATTATATTTTAATCCAGAACTAGTTTCACTACCGTAACTTAATTGAAGGTCAACTCCTTTGTTTTCTACTTCACCTTTATTTACAAAAGGAGCACCTGCATCAATTGCAGTAGTACTAATTACAGAGTTATCTCTAACAATTAAATCCTTAGTAGTATTTATAAAGTAATCTACACTTCCTGATAATTTAGTATCCATCATAGTAAAATCTAAACCTATATTTTGTGAAACAGCTGTTTCCCATCTTAAATTAGGATTTCCTACACTAGCAAGAGCTGCACCAGTACTAACACTACCTCTATCACCTGTAAATGAATAGAAGGCTGTACTTTCACTTAAAGCAGAAATATTAACATCAGGGTTAGAAGCAGGTAAACTTTGGTTACCTATTTCACCATAAGATACTCTTAATTTTAAAGCGCTTATTAAACTGCTATTAAAAAAACTTTCTTTGTCAATAACCCATCCTAAACTTGCTGATGGAAATAAGTCATCTTGTTGCTCTTCTGAAAATCTAGAAGTTTTATCAGTTCGTACACTTCCCGTAAATAGAAATTTACGTTTGTAAGAATAACTAGCATTAACAAAAGAACCTACTAAAGTATTCCAGTTTTCATAAGCATAATCAACGTTAGGAGTACCCGTTCCAGTTGATAAAAGAACAAAAGAAGTAGTGTTAAATAAAAATTGATTTCTACTCATTTGATGACCTTTACTGTAGTTTTTCACAGCCTCATATCCTAATTGTAAATCAACAGCATGATCTCCGAATGTTTGATTCCAGTTAGCCGTAGTCGACCAGTTCCATTCATATTGATTAAATACCTGTTCATGTAGAGCTCCCCCTGAATTAGTTTCAGCTTCCGGAGTACGATCATCGAAAACTCTATTCATGAATGTTCTCGTTGTACCATTAATTGAAGTTCTAACATTTAAATTATCAGTCACATCTATTTGAGCATAAAGACTCCCAATAATTCTAGTTGATTTACCATAGTCATCAGATGCTCTGTTATGAGTAGCATATGGACTTGTTGCATTACCTAAATTGTTAGATGTTACATAAATTCCTCCATAAGATCCGTCAGTTGCAGTCAAAGGAATTAAAGGAGACATTCTCATTGCTTCTTGAGTATATGACCCATGACTTCTTTCATGTTCAGTACTAACATTTAATGTCTGACCTATTTTTATATTATCAGTAACATTGAAATCAGAGTTAAGTCTTACTCCAAATCTCTCAAATCCAGACTCAATTATAATACCATCTCTCTTTAAATGATTAACTGAAAAATAGACATTTCCATTTTCCGAACCATTTAAAACAGAGACATTAATATTTGAAACTGGTGCTGGATCAAAAATTGCATCAAACCAATCTGTTCCATTAGCAAGAACATTTAAAGTTTTACCTCTTGTTTCACCTTGAATAGTGTTAGGAACAACTGCTGATGAACCGCTTCCATACTGAATATGACTAGGAGGCGTCCCGTCATTAGCATAACTTTGCCAAAGCATGTCTCCATGTTGTTGAGCAGTTAATAAAGTAGGAAGATTATTTGCAGTTTGTGTACCATAAGATAAATCAACAGAAACTTTAGTCCCGTCAGTACCTCTTCCAGATTTAGTAGTTATAAGAATTACACCATTTGATGCTCTAGCTCCATATATCGCAGCAGCTCCATCTTTAAGAACACTAATACTTTGAATATCGTTTGGATTTATACTGTTCAACACATAAGCATCCGTAGTTTGTACACCATCAATAACATATAAAGGATCATTATTGTTTGGAGTACCATAACCCCTAATACGCACCATTGGTGCAGAACCAGGTTGACCACTGCTAACAACAGTAACACCAGCTACTCTACCTTGAAGTACTTCAGCGGCATTTGAAACAGGTACTTTTATTGCATCAGCAACTTCAACAGTTGCTACAGAACCGGTTATACTTCCTCTGGCTTGAGAACGGTAACCTGTTACAATAATTTCCTCAAGTTCGTTGTCCGTGGCAAGAGTAACGTTAATTTGATCTTGATCTCCAACGGTTATTTCTTGGGTTGCAAATCCAACAAATGAAACTATTAATACATCATCTGATGAAGCTTCAATAGTATAATTACCATCAAAATCAGTACTAGTTCCAGTGTCAGAACCTTTTACTTGGACCGTTGCTCCAGGCAGCGGACCGTCTTCACTCACAACAGTACCATTTACTGTTTGAGCATACATACCCACACTTAGCAATAAGGCTAAAAGTGTAAATAATGAAGTCTTGAAATTCTTTTTCATTCTTTAAATTTTAAGTTAATTTTTTAATTTTTTAGTAAATCGACCTACAATGATACATTATTTCTTTAACATGAGTTTAACATTAATGCATTTTTATTGTAACATAAGAAAAACATATAACTACATTTATAATCAAAAATATTTTCGAATATAACAAATATCCGACTTACTTTGTTACAAAAATGTAGGATTAATTATAAGAGGTTACTTTTAAATCAAGTTTAGATTCAGATACGATCTGTGCACTTAGTTGGAACTCCTTTTTAAAAACGTAAGTATATAAACGATGTCAAAAATAACCTTAAATATCACCTTGCAAAAGAATTAAAAATTTCAGTAGCCACAGTCTCTAAGGCTCTAAATGGATATTCAGATGTTAATATAGAAACAAAGAAAAAAGTATTCCCTACTAAGTTAATAATTAGAGAGTCCTCTGCTTTAAACTAATGTATCTAAAATAATCCTCCTTGATTATTTTTAATTCTTCCCAAATGCTGATAAGCTTTTTCAGTAACTTCCCTCCCTCTTGGAGTCCTAATAATAAATCCTTGTTGAATTAAAAATGGTTCATAAACTTCTTCTATAGTTTCTCCATTTTCTGCTACCGCAGTTGAAAGAGTTGAAATTCCTACCGGCCCCCCTTTAAACTTGTCTATTAAAGTGGTTAAAATTTTGTTATCCATTTCATCCAAACCATAATCATCAACATTGAGAGATTTCAATGCATATTCAGTGATTTTTATATCGATATTTCCATCACCCTTAATCTGAGCAAAATCTCTAACTCTTCTCAATAAACTATTTGCAATTCTTGGAGTACCTCTACTACGTCCTGCAATCTCAATAGCAGCTTTTTGATCAATTTCAACTTTCAAAATTTCCGCACTTCTTTCAATAATTGTAGAAATAAGTTCTGTTGAATAGTATTCAAGTCTACTACTAATACCAAATCGCGCTCTCATAGGAGAAGTTAAAAGACCTGAACGAGTAGTAGCTCCTACAAGTGTGAATGGATTTAAATTTATCTGAACAGCCCTTGCGTTTGGACCAGTTTCAATCAGAATATCAATTTTATAATCTTCCATTGCAGAGTACAAATACTCTTCAATAATAGGGCTTAGACGATGTATTTCATCAATGAAAAGTATATCTCTAGGTTGAAGGTTTGTAAGTAATCCTGCTAAATCTCCAGGCTTATCCAAGACAGGACCGGAAGTCATTTTTATACTTGTTTTAAGTTCATTAGACAAAATATACGCTAAAGTGGTTTTACCTAAACCAGGAGGGCCATGAAACAATGTGTGGTCCAGAGCATCACCTCTTTCATTTGAAGCAGCAACAAAAACTCTCAAGTTTTCTAAAATAGCTTCTTGACCTGCAAAATCATCAAAGCTTAATGGTCTTAATGCACGATCAAAATCTTGTTCTTCTGAAGTGAACTCCTCATTAGTCGGGTCTAGATTTTCATTCATTAGACAAAGATACCAATTTTCATCACCCGCTTATGTCTCGATTAAACCCTTAACAAAAATTAATTCTAAAAGTTAATGCTGAAGTTCTTCCTCTCCTTCTTTTAATGGTATATTTTGAGGTATATAGTCTTCATCATGACCAGGCTTTGAATAATCATATGCCCATCTATGAACATGTGGAATTTCACCATGCCAATTACCGTGAAAATGTTCTATTGGAGCAGTCCACTCTAATGTATTTGACTTCCATGGATTTTGCTCTGTTTTTTTTCCATAAAATATACTATGAATGAAATTATAAAGAAAAACTATCTGGGCAGCTCCAGCTATAAGAGCAAACACAGTTATAACGACATTTATGTTTGCTAAATCATCAAAATAAGGAAAATTAGTGTTCGTATAGTATCTTCTTGGAAGTCCTGCCATTCCAATAAAATGCATTGGGAAAAAAACACCGTAAGCACAAACAGCTGTAACCCAAAAATGAATATATCCTAAGTTTTTATTCATCATACGCATAAACATTTTTGGAAACCAATGATAAACACCAGCAAAGAGACCATATAAAGCAGAAATACCCATCACTAAATGGAAATGTGCAACAACAAAATATGTGTCGTGAACATTTATATCTAGAGTGCTGTCTCCAAGTATAATTCCTGTTAATCCTCCAGATATAAATGTTGAAACTAATGCTATTGAAAATAGCATAGCAGGATTTAACTGCAAATTTCCTTTCCAAAGCGTAGTAATATAATTAAAAGCTTTAACTGCTGAGGGAATAGCAATTAATAACGTTGTAAAGGTAAATACCGATCCTAAAAATGGATTCATCCCAGAAATAAACATATGATGACCCCAAACAATTGTTGATAAAAATGCTATTGCAAGTATTGATGCTACCATTGCTCGATATCCAAAAATTGGTTTGCGAGCATTTGTAGCAATGACTTCTGAAGTAATTCCAAGTGCAGGAAGAATAACAATATAAACTTCGGGATGACCTAAAAACCAAAAAAGATGCTCGTATAAAACTGGCGAACCTCCTTGATAATGGAGAACTTCTCCCTGTATAAATATATCTGAAAGGAAAAAAGATGTGCCAAAACTTCTATCCATAATTAATAAAAGTGCTGCTGAAAGTAATACTGGGAATGAAACTATTCCAATTATTGCAGTCACAAAAAAAGCCCAAATAGTTAAAGGTAAACGTGTCATGGTCATCCCTTTAGTTCTTAAATTTATAACAGTAACAACATAATTTAATGCAGCTAATAAAGAAGAAGCGATGAAAACTGCCATGGAAACCAACCAAAGAGTCATTCCTGTTCCAGAACCAGGCATTGCTTGAGGAAGAGCTGATAAGGGTGGGTATACAGTCCATCCTGCTGCTGCTGGTCCAGCTTCAACAAATAATGACGCTATCATTAAAGTACATGATACAAAAAACAACCAATAAGATATCATGTTCAAAAGACCTGAAGCCATATCTCGTGCACCTATTTGTAATGGTATTAGAAGATTAGAAAACGTTCCACTTAATCCAGCTGTCAAAACAAAAAAGACCATTATTGTGCCATGGATAGTTACAAGTGATAAATAAACATTTGGGTCCATCACACCATCTGGAGCCCATTTCCCTAATAAAACTTCAAAAATTGCAAAAGGTTTTTCAGGCCAAGCCAATTGAAGGCGAAATAGCAAAGACATTGCTATTCCAATAAACCCCATAAATAATCCCGTTATTAAGTATTGTTTAGCAATCATTTTATGATCCTGACTGAAGACATACTTTGTTATAAAAGTTTCTTTGTGATGATGTTCGTGGTCATCTTCGTGAGCGTTTGCTGATTCTATTAACATATCTGTATAAATTATTGTATAAATTGAGAAAAAGTCAGCTGACTTTTTATCCATTTATTAAATTCTTGTTCCGTTTCAACTATAATTTTCATCTGCATAGTATAGTGAGAAGCTCCACATATTTTATTACAAAGTAAAACATAATCAAAAATATATGGGTCCAAAGCTTCCTCACCCTTAGCAATTAATTCTTCGCTATTTACTTTTCTAATTTCATTTATTTTTCTAACCTTAGAAATAACATCAGTATCCATTCTCATTTGCTCAGTAGTTTTTGTTGGCGTAAAAGCAAATTCAGTAATCATTCCAGGCACACAATTCATTTGAGCTCTAAAGTGTGGCATATAAGCCGAATGAAGAACATCTTGTGATCGCATTTTAAATATTATTTCTTTGTCTACTGGTAAGTGTAATTCTTGAACAATAATATCATCAAGCCCATTGGGATCAGTAGCATCTATACCAACAAGGTTCTTTCCGTCAAAATCTTGAAGAAAACGAACATTAGCATCACCAAGCACATTGTCTTTTCCACCATACCTTGCTTTCCAATTAAATTGTTGTGCATAAAGTTCAACTACAAGTGCATCCTCATTTTCTTCAACAAACATAATATCATTCCAAGTGTATAACCCGTATAATATTAATACTGCTAAAACAATCGTTGGTATTATAGTCCATATTGCCTCAAGTCGATCATTGTCAGAATAGAAAAATGCTTTTCTGCTTTTATTTCCCCTGTATTTATAACTAAAATAATGCAAAAAAGCTTGAGTAACAGTCTGAACAAAAAAGATAACAGAAAAAGTAACCCACATTAAATTATCATATTCAGGACCGTGATCAGAAGCAGCATCTGGAAGTAAAACATCTCCCCATCTCCAAAAAGAAAATAAGGTCAATACGTATATGAATATTAAAAATGCAAACATTAATTTACCTTGCATTTGATTATCATCATCATCTGCAACCTGAGTAGATTCTTCTTTTGACTGAGACAATTCTAAAATTTTTGTCACCTGCCAAATTGAAACAGTTACAAGTATAAGTAGTATTAATATTAAAAATATAGTCATTTTATCTATTACTTATTTAATAATGAAAATGTTCGCTCTCTTTCAAAAAAGGATCCCCAGTTGTTACCAGAGGGGCTCTTTCTAATGATTTAAAAGTAACTAAAATGAATAGTCCAAGAAAAAACATAAACCCGCCAATTTCTGGTACACCTATAAACCATTGATCTCCTACAGCTGATGGCATTATCATATTATAAACATCTATATAATGTCCTAAAACAATTACAATCCCTGCCATTACAATTAAATAATTATTTCTTTTATAGTCTCTATTCATTAAAAACAATAAGGGAAAAACAAGATTCATTACTATCATACCAAAAAATGGCAAATTATAATCTTCTATTCTTGTTATAAAATAGGTAACCTCTTCTGGAATGTTTGCATACCATATCAACATAAATTGAGAGAACCACAAATAACCCCAAAATATTGAAACGCCGAACATGAATAAACCTAAATTATGAATATGACTTGCATTAACATATTCTAGGTACCCTATTGATTTAAGATATATAGTAACTAAAGCAATTACTGTGATGCCTGTTACAAACATACTTGCGAAAACATACCATCCAAATAAAGTACTAAACCAATGTGGATCAATTGACATAATCCAATCCCATGACATCATAGATTCTGTATAGATATAAAAAACTAAAAATCCGGCGGCAAGTTGGAAATTTTTCTTGTGGTTTTTTAGATAATTCCCTTGATCTTGTGATATAGAAATTTTTCGAGAAATATAACGATAAAGATTCCAGCCTGACAAATAGAATAAAGCTCTAACCAAAAACCATGTAGTATCTAGGTATTCTGATTTTCCTTGAAGTAATTCATCATGCGCAACAATTTCAGGATCCATCCAAATAAATAAATGATTTAAGTGCATTACTGAAAGAACTAATATTATAAAAACAGTAATACTTCCTGGAAGCAAATAACCTGTAATTCCTTCCATAACTCTAAATAAGACTATTGACCATCCTGCTTGAGCAGCTCTATTAATAGCATAAAAGGCTAAAACACCTAGAGGGATCATAAAGAAGAAAAGTGCTGCAACATATAAAGCAGCCCATGGCCTATTTTGAAGTTGATGAAGTAAATGTTCACCATGATCTACTTCATGATCTTCTTTGTAAGCTGAATCTTCTTCGTAATGAAGATCTGATAATGACTCATGTTCATCTAGGTCTGTATCTGAACTTTCTTCCTCATAATAATCTAATGAAGACTCATGTTCTTCACCATGTTGAGGTTCAGCAATCATCTCTTGAGCTTCAGAAATAGTTGAAGGGGCAGATAAAAAACCATAAATAAGACTCATAGATCCTAAGACCATAAGAATTATTGAAAGGTTTCTAATTTTTTTTGTAAATATGTAATTCACTTTTTCTATCATTATTTAATCAACTTTGACCTTAACAACATAACATATTGTGCTATTTGCCATCTTTCTTTAGCATTGACTTGTCCTGCGTGAGAGCCCATTGCATTTTTACCAAACATTAATACATGGTAAATACTTCCTGGTGTAATCTCACGATCCTTATAACTCGGTATACCAAGAAACTTTTCTCGTGTCATTAAAATTCCTTGACCATCACCTTTATCTCCATGACATACTGCGCAGTATATTCCATAAAGCTCTTTTCCATTTAATAAATTTTCTTCGTTTATTTCGATCGGAGACTTTAAATTCATCTTTGCCAATTCATAATCTTCATTTGTGTTAAGAAAATCATATGGCATCCATCCTCTAGCAACAGTGTTTTCCACTGGAACCTGAGCTTCTATTCCGTTAAAAAAAGCGTCACTTTCAGCATAAGTTTCATAACCTATAGATTCATACATATTAGGGAAGTACTGATAATTTGGGCTAGAAGAATTTGAACATGATTCTAAAAAGATCATAATTCCAAAAATCAAAACAAAAAATAGTTTTTTCACCTTAGACATTTTTTTCAATTACTTTAACTTCAATTGCACCAGTTGTTTTAACTAACCTAATGAGTTCTTTCTCATTATTCACTATCAATATTTCTATTAAAAACTTATCATCAGTTGTTAGTGGACTAGGGTTCTCTGCTTTTTTAAATGGCCATAATTTACTCCTCATATAAAAAGTAATAACCATAAGATGTGCAGCAAAGTAAACAGTTAACTCAAACATAATAGGAACAAAAGCTGGCATATTTTCAATATATGAAAAGCTTGGCTTACCTCCTATATTTTGTGGCCAATCCTCAATCATAATATAATCCATCATAAGAATTGAAATAATAAAACCAAGACAACCGTACATAAAAGAGGTGATTGCTATTTTAGTTCCTTCTAATCCAAGAGTTTTATCAAGACCATGGACAGGAAAGGGGGTATAAACCTCTTCTATGTGGTGTTTCTTCTCACGAATATCTTTAATGGCTTTCATTAAGACATCATCATCATCATATAATGCGTGAATTACTTTATTATTCATGAGTTTCTCTAAGTTTTTTATAATTTTCACCTGATGATTTTAATATCGATTTAACTTCAGCTTGAGCAATCACAGGAAAGGTTCTCGCATATAAAAGGAATAAAACAAAGAAAAAACCAAGTGTTCCTATAAATATTCCAATATCAACAAAAGTTGGAGAGAACATCGCCCATGAGGAAGGTAAATAATCTCTAGTTAAAGAAGTTGCAATAATTACAAATCTCTCAAACCACATTCCAATATTTACAACTATTGAGATTATAAAAGAGAACACGATACTCGTTCTCAATTTTTTAAACCACATTAACTGGGGTGAGAAAACGTTACAAGTCATCATAGACCAATAGGCCCACCAATAAGGACCTGTTGCACGATTTAAAAAAGCGTATTGCTCATATTCTACTCCAGAATACCATGCAATAAATAACTCTGTTATATAAGCTACACCAACAATTGAACCTGTAATCATTATTACAATATTCATTAACTCAATATGTTGAATAGTAATATACTCTTCTAGATTAGAAACTTTTCGCATTATTAATAATAGAGTATTTACCATTGCAAATCCTGAAAACACAGCTCCTGCAACAAAATAAGGTGGAAAAATAGTTGTATGCCAACCGGGAATTACTGAGGTTGCAAAATCAAACGATACTATTGTGTGAACAGATAGCACAAGTGGAGTTGCTAATCCTGCCAAAACAAGCGATACCTCTTCAAAACGTTGCCAGTCTTTTGCTCGTCCTGACCAACCAAAACTTAATAATGAATATATTTTTTTCTGAAATGGACGTGTAGCTCTGTCACGAATCATGGCTAAATCAGGTAAAAGTCCTGTCCACCAAAAAACTAAAGAAACTGATAAATACGTTGATATTGCAAAAACATCCCACAACAATGGAGAATTAAAGTTTACCCAAAGTGATCCAAATTGATTAGGAATTGGAAGCATCCAATACCCTAACCATGGTCTCCCCATGTGAATTATTGGGAATAAACCTGCTTGAATAACAGAAAAAATAGTCATTGCCTCAGCTGAGCGATTAATAGCCATTCTCCACTTTTGTCTAAACAAAAGCAAAACTGCTGAAATTAAAGTTCCAGCATGGCCAATTCCAATCCACCAAACAAAGTTTGTAATATCCCAGGCCCAACCGACTGTTTTGTTAAGTCCCCAAACTCCAATCCCAGTTGAAATGGTATAAATTATACAACCTATTCCCCAGAGAAAAGCAGATAAAGCAATTCCAAATACAATCCACCATTGAATATTCGCTTTTCCTTCAACTGGAGCTGCAATATCAACAGTAACATCATGATAAGATTTATCACCTATTACTAGAGGTTTTCTTATTGGTGCTTCATAATGAGATGACATATTTTATATTTTTCTGCAATTATGTTTTATCAGTATTTCTCACTTTCATTTGATACATAACATTTGGTTTAGTACCAACACTTTCTAATAAGTGATACATTCTACTATTTTCTTTTAACTTGGAAACTTCACTTTCTTTATCGTTGATATCTCCAAAAACCATAGATCCATTCCCACAAGCTTTTGAACAAGCTGTTTGAAATTCACCATCTTTTATTTCGCGTCCTTCTAATTTAGCATCTAAAATTGTTTTTTGAGTTTTTTGAATACAAAAAGAACACTTTTCCATAACTCCTCTTGATCTAACAACAACATCTGGATTTAAAACCATTCGACCCAGGTCATCATTCATATGATAATCAAACTCATCATTTTTATTATACAAGAACCAGTTAAATCTACGAACTTTATAAGGGCAATTATTTGCACAGTAACGTGTTCCGACACACCTATTGTATGCCATATGATTTTGTCCTTGTCTTCCGTGGGATGTAGCCGCTACAGGACAAACAGTTTCACAAGGAGCATGATTACAATGCTGGCACATAACTGGTTGAAAAACTACCTGAGGGTTTTCAGAAGCATTTTCCATTTCATCAAACGTTGATAGTGAATCTCCTAATCCAGAAATATTTTCTATGGCATCATTATCAGACTCAAATGATTCTTCAGAAGAATAATAGCGGTCAATTCTCAGCCAATGCATGTCTCGAGATCTTCTAACTTCATCTTTTCCTACAACTGGTACATTATTTTCAGCATGACATGCAATAACACAAGCACCACAGCCGGTACATGAATTTAAATCTATTGAAAGATTAAAATGGTGTCCTATTGACGTATCAAAACCTTGCCACATATCTACTTCAGGAGATGTAACTTTAGTTTCTATATGGTTTTTTGAAACCTTAGTTATGGGATTCCAATATTCCTCATCTCTTGTGTTAAAAATCTCAAGAGTAGTTTCTTTAACAATGTCACCTCTTCCCATAAGAGTATTGTGTAACTGAACACAAGCAAATTCATGATATCCTTCCGCAGTAGAAATTGAAACCTGCTGAACTTTATTTTGATTTTGGTAAAGTGAATATGCATTAATTCCAACCTGCATTTCATCTTTAAGTCCTAATTTTTTTCCATAACCGAAAGCTAAGCCAACAGTTCCTTTAGCTTGTCCTGGTTGAATCAAAACAGGAGTAGTAAGTTTTGTGTTTCCAACTTTAATAGTAGCATAACTTCCATTAAGAGCTCCATTTGCAACATTTACATTTTTAAGTCCAAATGATTCTGCATCTGATTTTGATACGGTTAAATAGTTATCCCAAGACACTCTTGTAATAGGATCTGGAAATTCTTTAAGCCAGGGATTATTAGCTTGTTGACCATCACCCATTCCTATTTTTGAATATAAGATTAATGAAATTCCATTTTCTTTTTCTAAACATAAAGAGTTTGCTTTTACAAGCATGTCTTGGAGATTTATCATCCCTCTATTTCTGGTTGAAACAGGTTTTATGAAATATCCATCATGTAGAGTTTGATTAAATGAATATCCTGATAAAATATTATCTGTCCAGTATTTCTTTATATATGAATAATAATCATCCTTTTCCTCTATAATGTCAATTAAAACATCCTGAAATTGAAGAGTGTCAAATAAGGGGCGTATGGTTGGCTGAGCCAAAACATATTGTCCTGTTTTAAACTCATAATCACCCCATGATTCAAGATAATGAGGTAGTGCTCCCACGTATTGTGACACTGAAGCTGTTTCATCCATTTTAAGAGAAAAAGCAGCTGAAAAATCTAACTTTTTTATTGCTTCTCCAATCTTAATTCCTTCAGATAAATTATTTACAGGGTTTACTCCCACAGTTATTAAGCCAGCAATTTTACCTTCAATTAAATCCCTTACAAACTGATCAACTTTTTTTGAATTTCCTTGACGAGTAAGTTTTAAATTCTTCTCATTAAATGCTTCACTTTTAATTAATGAGTTAATTGCTAAAACTAATTCTTGAGCTTTAGTTTCCTGTATCCCAGAGACTAAAACTGCTTTGGGTCCTGAATTCTTAATTTTTTTAATTGCTAATAATGCAGCTTTTTGAATCTTAGGATCTAATTTTGACTTAACAGGCTGATCACTTAATTCACCATAAATAAAAGCCAAAATATTTTTTAAAATAGATGGAGTGGTTGGAATTCGCTTATCTGCATTTGCTCCAGAAAGACTCATGTTTGATTCAAATTGCATATGGTATGACATTTTGGAGATCTTACCGTTTACCTTTTTTGGAATTCTACCATTTGAATATCCAACATCATAGCCTCCTCCTTGCCAATCTCCAAGAATATCAGCATCTATAGAAATAATTGCTTCTGCTTTAGAAAAATCATAATCAGCAAGACCTCTTATTCCATAAATATTTTCAAATGCATCCAATGCTGAAGATTCTGATATTGTGTCATATATTATATGCGAAATATTAGAATATTTGGTCGTTAATTTATTTATTAGATCATGAGTCGTAGGACTTGCAAAAGTTTGAGTTAATAAAATTACAGGCTTATCGCTACTTTTAAGCAATTGTAGTTTTTCTTTAAATTGAAGCATAAAAACACCCCAGTCGATGTCAGATTGATTTACTATTGGCCCTTTTAATCGAAGAGAATCGTACATTGATAAAACTGATGCATGAACTCTTGCGTTTGCATATCCTGAAACTGGAAAGTCGGGATTACTTTCAATTTTAATTGGTCTTCCTTCTCTTGTTTTTACTAATACTGGGGCAAAATCATATCCGTCAGCTATTGCAGAAGCATAAAAATTTGCAACTCCTGGGAGAATTTGTTCGGGTTGAACAACATATGGTACAGATTTTACAACTGGACCTTCACAAGCTGCAATAGTAGCTGCAGCTGTAGTAAAACCTAGATATTTTAAGAAATCACGCCTAGACGAGGAACTGTCTTCAATTATTGAATCATAATTATTAAAGTCTTTAGGAAGCTTTTGAGAAAATTCATCTTGCTCGAGTTTTGCCACTATCGGATTATCTTGATCAAGTTGATCAATACTTTTCCAATAAGTTTTGTTTGTAGCCATAAGCTTAAATTTCTCTATTTAATTAATAATGACATTTTCCGCATTCTAAACCTCCCATTTGTGCCACAGTGAGTTTTTCAACTCCATATTTCTTTGATAGCTCTTCGTGGATTTTTGTGTAATATTCATTATCCTTTACCTTAACATTTGTTTCTCTATGACAATTAATACACCATCCCATTGTTAATGGCGAATATTGATACATTATTTCCATTTCCTCTACTGGGCCATGACACGTTTGACACTTTACTTCACCAACCATAACATGCTGAGCATGATTAAAATATACGAAATCAGGTAAATTATGAATTCTTATCCATTTAACTGGCTCAGTATTTCCCGTATAAACTTGATTTTCTTCATCCCAACCTACAGCTGCGTATAGTTTTTTAATTTCATTTGTGTAAAATTCTTTTGTATATCCATTTTCAAGATCCTCTTCACCATTGTAATCAGTAATATTTTGATGACAGTTCATACAAACATTTAATGACGGTATGCCAGAATGTTTAGAGACTCTTGCGGAAGAGTGGCAGTATTTACACTCAATCTGATTTGCTCCTGCATGAATTTTATGAGAATAGTGAATTGGTTGAACCGGCATATATCCTTGGTCAACTCCAACTTGCATTAAAAATCCAAAAACATAATATGCGCTGATAAGTAAAAGAAGGACTACACTTACAAAGACAATAAATTGATTTTTGACAAAAGCTTTCCATATTGGGAGTCGTTTTTGTTTAAAAGGAGGGGTAATGTCTACTCCGCTTGCAAAAGCTATTCTTATTAAAGTTCGACGAACTAAAATCAACATCACAATCAATAATAAAAAAACAAAAACAAGAGCTCCCAAAATAATTTCATTACTTATACTTGATTCAGAATTAGAATTAGCAAGTTGACCTGAATCTAAGGCAGATACTACTGGTGCTGGAGGAGTATAATCTGTGTAGGCAATTATGTTGTCCATGTCGACGGAACTAAATTGAGGAAAACCAGTCATTACACTTTTGTTATACTCTTCCCAGATTGCGACCGCTTGATCATCTCCAGATTTTATCATTGCCGAACTATTTTTAATCCAACTATAAAGCCATTCTTTATCATATTTTGCAGAAACTCCTTTTAATGCAGGGCCAATTGATTTTTTATTTAATTTATGACAAGCAGCACAGTTAGCATTAAAAAGTTTTTTACCTAACCCTGGATCTGGTTCCTGAGCCAAAATGGACTGGGAAAATAAAGCAAAAACAAGTATACAAGCTTTTAGGGATGAAGCCAGTTTAAATAGACTTAACTTTGAAATAAGGAATATATGAAATGCTTTTTGCAAAATATAGTTCAAAAATCTGGTTCAAAAGTAAGGCAGTTAAACCTTATGCTAAAAGGTTTTATGAGGTTTATAAGATCAAACATATAATTTATATTAATTCTAAATTATATGTTTGATCTTATAAACTTTTCTTGCGCTGAAAATCATTTTTTCGTTCATTTGTCTAAATCTAAAAAAAAATGAAATCTTTATTATTAACATTTTTATTTTCAATGACTTACTTCTCTTCTAAATCTCAAGAAAGTACTTTAAAAATTGAACAAGATAGTTTGATTTCAAAAATATTATTGCTCAAAGCAAAAGTCAATCAAGATATTTATGCTACTCAGTTTTATAATATTCAATTGTTCAATGGTGATTATAATAGAGCAGTCAAAATTAAGAATAATATAATTTTAAAATTTCCTAATGAAATGACAAATCTTACTTTTGAGACACCAAATTACAAAGTTCAAATGGGGCCATTTAGAGATTACAGAAAAGCTGTTGATCTCTTAAAATTGTTGAAACATATATATCCTGCAGCTTTTCTTATCGAACCAAAAGCAATTCTATAGCTTCTTCTTAACAGCTACTTCTTTATAGAATTCTATTACATCTTCAATTTTGATGTCATTATAATCTTTAATTTGAAATCCACAATCGTATCCTTTTGCAACTTCTTTAACATCCTCTTTAAACCTTTTAAGTGAAATTAATTCTCCAACATGAACGACAACACCTTCTCGTATTACCCGAACTCCTGAGTTTCTAAATATTTTTCCTGAAGTAACCATGCAACCAGCAATTGTTCCAATTTTTGATATTTTAAAAGTTTCTCTAATTTCAGCATTACCTGTAATTTCTTCTCTCATTTCAGGAGATAATAACCCTTCCATTGCATCCTTAACGTCATTTATAGCATCATAAATAATTGAATATGAACGAATATCTATTTCTTCTTTTTCTGCAATCATTCTTGCATTCCCCATAGGTCTTACATTGAACCCTATGACTATAGCGTCAGAAGCAGAGGCAAGTAGAACATCAGATTCTGTTATAGCACCAACTCCTTTATGAATAATGTTAACCTGTATTTCTTCAGTGGATAATTTTTGTAATGAATCAGTCAAAGCCTCAACTGAACCATCAACATCTCCCTTAAGAATCATGTTTAATTCTTTAAAGTCTCCAAGCGCTATACGTCGTCCAATTTCATCTAGAGTTACGTGTCTTTGAGTACGAACATTTTGTTCTCGCAACAATTGGGTTCTTTTAGCTGCAATTTGTTTTGCTTCACGCTCATCCAATAAAACACTGAAACTATCACCTGCTTGTGGAGCGCCATCAAGTCCTAATATTGAAACTGGAGTTGATGGAGAAGCGCTAGTTAAATCATTTCCTCTCTCATTAAACATAGCTTTAACCTTACCGCTTTGTTTACCTGCTAAAATAAAGTCTCCGATATTAAGAGTTCCATTTTGAACAAGGACAGTAGAAACATATCCTCTTCCTTTATCTAAAAATGCTTCAACAATTGTTCCTTTTGCACGACGATTTTCATTTGCTTTTAACTCAAGTAATTCAGCTTCAAGAAGAACCTTTTCTAATAATTCAGGAACTCCTGTTCCTTTTAAAGCGGATACATCTTGAGATTGAACTTTTCCTCCCCAATCCTCAACCATTAAATTCATGTTAGCTAATGCTTCTTTAATTTTATCTGGATTTGAATTTTCTTTATCAACCTTATTTATAGCAAAAACTATAGGAACAGATGCTGCTTGAGCATGACTTATTGCTTCCTTAGTTTGTGGCATAATATCATCATCTGCAGCAATAACTATTACTGCTATATCTGTTACCTGTGCACCTCTTGCACGCATAGCAGTAAAAGCTTCGTGTCCGGGAGTATCTAAGAAAGTAATTTTTTGACCATCTTTAAGCTCAACAGAATAAGCGCCTATATGTTGTGTTATTCCTCCAGACTCTCCGGCTATAACATTTTCTTCACGAATATAATCTAGTAAAGAAGTTTTACCATGATCAACGTGACCCATTACAGTAACAATAGGAGCTCTAGGGGATAGGTTTTCTTCTAATTCTTCCTCTTCCTCTTCAATATTTTCTTCTAGATCAGTTTTAACAAATTCTACTTGATATCCAAATTCATCTGCAACGACACTTAGGGTTTCAGCATCTAATCTCTGATTCATAGTAACCATAATGCCTAAAGACATACATGCAGATATAATCTCAGTTGAACTAATATCCATAAGTGTAGCAACTTCCCCAACCGTTATAAATTCAGTAACCTTAATTATTTTACTCTCAGCTTCTTGTTGAGCTATTTCATCTTCTGATTTTTGACGATGTTGAGAGCGTTTATCTCTTCTATATTTAGCTCCCTTGGACTTATTTGATTTTCTTTGAAGTTTTTCTAGAGTTTCTCTTATCTGTTTTTGAACTTCTTCCTCTGTTGGCTCAACTTTGGAAACCTGAGATTGTTGATTATTTTTTTGAGACTTTTTAGTATTATTGGGTGTTTGATTTTTATTAGAAGAACCTGGCGATTCTTTACTTATTCTCTTACGTTTCGTTTTTCTAGCTTCCTCAACATTTTTTTCTTTTTGATTTACTTTATCTAGATTAATTGTTTGACCTGTTTTTTTTGGGCCACTTAGTTTTTTATACTTAGTCTCTATTTTTTTGTCAATCTCAGGTTCTTCTTTTTTATTATCCTTCTCTAGATCAGGTTTTTTATTTTTAAACTCATCAGAACCAGAATCAATATCTTTTAAAACCTTTTCTTTATTTTTGATTTTAGAGTCACTCTCTTTATCTAATTTAGAGCCTGATATTTTAGATTTTGAACTTTTAGATTCAATAGGTTGAGCTTTTTTTTCAGTTGACAAATCTGTTCTTAAAGATGTTTTATGTTTTTGAACTTTTAAATCAATCTTGCCAATAGTTTTAGGTTTCTCAAGCACAACTTTATTTGCTTTAATTATTTCCTGATTTTTTAATTCAAGTTCTAATCTTTCTTTTTCCTTATTCTCTTGTATTAATCGCAGTTGTTCTTTTTCTTTTCTTTTTTCTTCAGTAATTTCAGTAGAGGCATCTTTTTTAGATTTATCAGTCTCAAATTCATCCAAAAGACTTTTATACACCTCGTTAGAAATTTTAGTTGTTGGACGCGCTTCAATCTGAATACCTATAGAAGAAAGATGTTCTACAGCTCTCTCTAGAGAAATATTTAACTCTCGTAAAACTTTATTTAATCGAATACTCGCTTGTTCAACCATATATTTATTTGCTTATCTAAATTAAAGAAAATAATAGCGTTTAATTATATATTATTATTCTTCGAATTCTTCTTTTAAAATTTTAATTACTTCATTAATTGTTTCCTCTTCTAAATCAGTTCTTTTTAATAAATCTTCTCGAGATAACTCAAGAATACTTTTAGCTGTATCAAGGCCTGCTTTTTTAAATTCTTCAATTACCCAATCTTCTATTTCATCACTAAACTCTTTTATCTCAACATCTTCTTCCATACCTTCCCTGAATACATCAATTTCATATCCTGTCAGTTTGCCAGCTAGTCGAATATTGTATCCGCCTTTTCCAATAGCTTTAGATACTTCTTCAGGATTTAAAAACACTTGAACTCGTTTAGAATCATCGTCAATTTTTAATGAATTAACCTTAGCTGGACTAAGGGAGCGTGTGATAAAAAGCTGAAGATTATTAGTGTAATTAATAACGTCTATATTTTCATTACCAAGTTCTCTAACAATACCATGAATTCTAGAACCTTTCATCCCTACACATGCGCCTACTGGATCTATTCTGTCATCATATGAATCTACAGCAACTTTAGCTTTCTCACCAGGGATTCGCACAGCTTTTTTAATAGTAATTAACCCGTCAAAAACTTCAGGAATTTCTTGTTCAAATAATTTTTCTAGAAACATTGGAGATGTCCTAGAAAGAATTATTCTTGGCTTATTCCCTATAAGTTCAACACTATCAATCACTCCTTTTATATTATCTCCTTTTCTGAAAAAATCATTTGGAATTTGACGATCTTTTGGAAGGATAATTTCATTTCCATCATCATCTAAAAGAATAACTTCACGACTTCTAATATGGTGAACTTCTGCAGTGTATAAATCTCCTACTCTGTCTTTGAATTGATTGAAAACATTTGTGCTGTCGTGCTCAAAAATTTTGGAAATTAAATTTTGACGTAAAGTCTGAATCGTTCTTCGACCTAAATCAATAAGCTTAACTTCTTCTGACACATCCTCTCCAACTTCAAAATCAGTCTCAATTTTTTTAGCCTCTGAAAGTTCTATTTCTTGATTTGAATCTTCAACTTCTCCATCATTAACAACAATTCTATTTCTCCATATTTCTAAATCTCCTTTATCAGGATTAATTATTATATCAAAATTTTCATCTGAGCCGTATTTTCTTTTCAATGTATTACGAAAGACTTCTTCAAGAATAACCATAAGAGTTACTCTGTCGATTAACTTCTCATCTTTAAAATCTGAAAACGAGTCTATTAATGCTAAATTTTCCATTATATTTATTTTAAAATTTTAAAATTACTTTTGATTGAGTTATTTCTGAAAAACTCAAAATTTTATTTTTTAATACTGTTTCTTTTCCTTTTCCAATTTTTTTTGGTTGTCGCTCCTTCCATTCAATCAAAATTTCATTTTCTTTTACAGAAGTTAAAACACCTTCATGGTTTTTTCCTGTAATGTCCTTTACAGATAATTTTCTGCCAATATTTTTTAAATACTGTCTTGTCTTGATTAATGGCTCGTCGGCACCCACAGAAGCTACTTCAAGTCCAAAATCTAATATTTCTCTGTCTAAATTATGCTCTATTGCCCTACTAACTTTAACACAGTCTTTTAGCGAGACTGAATCATCAGCATCCAAAACTATTTTAATTTTATTATCACTACTAATTATAAAATCAATTAAAAATAATCTTTGGTTTTCTTCCAAATATTTTTTTAATAAATTTTCAACATGTGCTCTAAAATTCATTTAAAAAAAAAGGGGACCCTAAGGTCGCCTTTCAGAAAATTCCGTTTTGCACGGCAAATATAGGTTTTTTTAATAAAAATGCAATCCTGTTAAATAGTATTCTTTCCCTACATTTGTATTTCTCTTAAAACAAGAATAGTTTAATGAGCTCCAAACTACTTAATTCAGGAATAGTTTTTTTAAAACCCAAACTCAAAAATCAATCTCCATTTGAAAAGCTTTTTGAAATTTTTAAGGAACTAATAACTCACACTTCTGGGGATTTTGATGAAGCAATTGAATGGCTTCGTGAATTAGATGAGGAATACAAATTGACTGATGAAAATTATACTATCAATGATTTTATTAAAGACCTTATGCAAAAGGGGTATATAAGAGAAGAAGTTAATCCGAAAAAAGGAAATGGCGGTGTTAATTTAACCGCTAAAACTGAAAAACTATTAAGAGAGCATGCCTTAAAACAAATTTTTGGTAAACTAAAAAAGTTTGGTCAAGGGAATCATAAATCAAAAAAAAATGGTGAAGGAGACGAAACAACAGGCGAGTTAAAAACTTATCAATTTGGAGACTCCATTGAAAAAATATCTATTACTGAAAGTCTTAAAAATGCTCAATTACATTCTGGACTTGGTGATATTGAATTAACTCAAGATGATTTAGTAGTCGAAGATTCTCATCACAAAACTCAAATGAGTACAGTATTAATGATAGATATAAGTCATAGTATGATTTTATATGGAGAGGATAGAATTACGCCAGCTAAAAAAGTTGCAATGGCTCTTTCTGAATTAATTACCACTAGGTATCCAAAAGACACTCTAGATATAATTGTGTTTGGAAATGATGCTTGGACTATTCATCTAAAGGATTTGCCTTACCTAAAAGTTGGACCATATCACACAAATACAGTTGCTGGACTAGAATTAGCAATGGATTTACTTAGAAGAAAAAAGAATACAAATAAGCAAATATTCATGATAACTGATGGAAAACCAAGCTGTATAAAGCTATCTAATGGTGATTATTATAAAAATAGTGCTGGACTAGACGAGAGGATCTTAGAATTATGTTATAACATGGCAAAACTTGCGAGAAAACTCCATATACCGATAACAACTTTCATGATTGCAAGTGATCCTTATTTGCAAAGGTTTATAAAAAAATTTACAAAAATTAACTTAGGTAAAGCATTTTATACTGGTCTAAATAATTTAGGAGAAATGATTTTTGAAGATTATGAAAAAAACAGAAAAAAGAAGCTAGGATAAATAAATATGAAAAAGATTATCACTTTAGGAGAATTAAAAAAATCAGGTTACAAACCTAAAACTATTAGAGAAGAATTAGCCGACAACTTGAAGATAAATTTAAAAGCTAATAAAAATAGTTTTAAGGGTATTATAGGTTATGATAACACAGTTATTCCCGACATTGAAAGAGCTATACTTTCCAATCATAATATAAATTTATTAGGACTAAGAGGACAGGCAAAAACCAGGTTAGCAAGACAAATGACTGACCTATTAGACGAATGGATACCCATTGTTAAAGGCTCAGAATTAAATGATGACCCCTTGGATCCAATATCAAATTATGCTAAAGAAATAATTAAAAAAATGGAGGATAAAACTCCCATTGAATGGATGCATAGAAGTGAACGTTTTTATGAGAAACTGGCAACACCAGATGTTACTGTTGCAGACTTAATAGGAGATGTTGACCCGATAAAAGCTGCAACTTTAAAATTATCATATTCTAATGAGAAGGTTATACATTTTGGAATGATTCCAAGAGCTCATCGCTGTATTTTTATTTTAAATGAATTGCCTGATCTTCAGGCTCGGATTCAAGTTGCTTTGTTTTCTATTCTCCAAGAAAAAGAAATCCAAATCAGAGGATTTAAATTAAGACTTCCAATTGAAACTCAATTTATCTTTACTTCTAATCCAGAAGATTATACTAACAGAGGGAGTATTGTAACTCCTCTAAAGGATAGAATTGGATCACAAATTTTAACTCACTATCCACATAATCGATTAATAGCAAAAAAAATTACTAAACAAGAATCAAAAATAGCAATTTTAAAAGCTGATAAAATATATGTTCCAGAACTAGCATTTGATATTTTGGAGCAAATTGGGTTTGAAGCAAGAAAAAGTGATTATATAGATTCAAAAAGTGGAGTTAGTGCGAGAATGAGTATAACATCATTTGAAAATCTAATTAGTTCAGCTGAGCGAAGAGCTTTAATCAATAATGACGATGAAACTTGTGTTAGACTAACAGACTTTGCTGGTGTTATATCATCTATAAATGGAAAAGTAGAATTAGTCTATGAAGGAGAACAAGAAGGAACAGAAAAAATTTCATATTATCTTATTTCACAAGCAATTAAAACTATTTTTCCTGAACTTTTTCCAAAAATTGAAAAACTAGAAAAACCTGATTCAAAAGATCCTTATAATGATTTATTAGCTTGGTTTTTTAAAGACAATCAGCTTTATATAGATGATTGCTTTAACGATGAAGAATATAAGAATACATTGGATAGTATAAAAGCCTTGAATCAAATCATTAAAAAATATCACCCTACGGTTAAAGAAAAAGATAAATATTTTATAATGGAGTTTCTTCTCTGGGGGCTTGAAGCTAATAAAAAATTAAATAAATATAGAAGCCTAGAGGGATTTGAATTTAAAGATAACTTGGGTAGTTATATAAGTCGTTTATAATAATTATAGTCTTTCTTTAATTTCAATTACAAGTCCCATAAATAAACATATAACTACGGTTCCAATTACAATACTACCTACACCCATAAATTAATAATTAATATTTTTTTAGTTGGCCTACTAGGGCTCGAACCTAGACTCTTCTGGACCAAAACCAGACGTGTTACCAGTTACACCATAGGCCATTTTGGTTTGCAAATTTAACCCAAACATTCCATCTTGCAAATAAATTTTCTGATTTATGATTTTTTTTTCAATTTTTTATTTTCAACGATACTTATATCTTTTATTATTATAGTATTTATTATTAATACGTATTTTCGTGAACCAAGAATTAATTAATGGAAAATAAACCTTTTGCTTTTTGGAATAAATTTTTTGGGTTAGTAGTTTTTTTAATTGCACTTATAACATACAGTCTTACTGTTGAACCTACTGCAAGTTTCTGGGATGCAGGTGAATATATCTCTACTGCTGCGAAACTACAAATAGGACACCCTCCTGGAGCACCACTTTTTCAAATGATTGGAGCTTTCTTCTCGTTATTTGCTTCAAGCACTGAAAAAATTGCTTTGATGGTAAATTTGATGTCAGTATTCTCTAGCGCTTTTACAATTTTGTTTTTATTTTTAACAATCACCCTATTGTTTGATAAGCTATATAGGTTTGATGCCTATGAAAGTTTAATTGATAAGTTTGCTTTTTTTGGAAGTGCTGCAATTGGATCTCTTGCACTTTGTTTTTCTGATAGTTTTTGGTTTAACGCTGTAGAAGCTGAAGTGTATGCTATGGCTACACTAATTTTATCAATTTTATTTTATTTAGCATTGAAGTGGGAAAAAGAAATGAATACGCCAAGAGGAGATCGATGGCTACTTCTAATTGCTTTTATAATAGGACTCTCTTTTGGCGTTCATTTTATGGGACTTCTAACTATTCCAGCAATTAGTATGCTTTATTATTTTAAAAATAATAAAGCTGTTAGTTTAAAGGGTTTTATGACTGCAAATATAATTTCAATAACTATACTTCTTTTTATATTCAAACTTCTTCTTCCTTTAACTCTCTCTTTCTTTGGGAATACCGAAGTTTACATTGTAAACGAAATTGGCCTTCCTTTCAATAGTGGGACGATTATAGCTGGACTTGTTATTATAAGTTTTTTCTATTTTTCTTTAAAGTATGCTAAACGAAAAAAATGGGTCAATGTAAACACTGGCTTACTTTGTGTTCTATTTATTTTATTAGGATTTTCATCATGGGTGATGATTCCAATTCGAGCAAATGCTAATACAGTCATAAATGAAAATTCCCCATCAGATGCAAGATTGCTTCTCGCATATTACAACCTAGAACAGTATCCAGAGACTAAATTATTCTATGGTCCTTTTTTTTCTGATATGTATGTAGGTCAAGATGATAATAAACCATACAAAGACGATAAACCCAAATATGAACGTGATGAAAAGACTGGAAAGTACATCATTGTAAATAATTGGAAAAATGCAAGAATAAATTCCAATTCAAAACAAAGCGGACTTTTGCCTCGACTATGGAGCCCTGAACATGCTGGCAATTATATGAACTTCACAAAGCCTCTTGATTTTGAAATTGACAGGCAATATAATTCAAACGAAGCGCTAGTTAGAAAAGTAAATGAGTTTAAATATGATGCTGAAGAAGGTAAAATTTCCGGTGAAGATTATCATGATTTTTTTAAGAAATTTGGCCGCTATTTAATAATTGAAAAGCCTTCTTTTTTAAGTAACCTGCAATTTCTTTTTGAATATCAAATTGG
>Ga0209501_10000699_pt1 | contig 39482 bp, 37 predicted proteins | sample ArcticOcean_MG_C_4_FD_187434 | JGI IMG/M metagenome (GOLD analysis project Ga0209501, IMG submission 187434) | Marine microbial communities from western Arctic Ocean - ArcticOcean_MG_CB4_134 (SPAdes) (version 2) | ecosystem: Environmental > Aquatic > Marine > Oceanic | place: Arctic Ocean...
GGCCAAAAGGAAGATTACGACCATTGGCGTCAATTGGGCAACACAGGTTGGAGCTATGACGATGTGTTGCCTTACTTCAAGAAATCTCAGGATCAACAAAGGGGTGAGAGTGACTATCACGGTGTTGGGGGTCCACTTGCTGTTTCTGATCCCATGGATACACATCCTATGGCCGATGCTTTTATACAGGCGGCACAGGACGCGGGCTACAAACGCAATGATGATTTTAATGGAGCCGACCAGGAAGGTTACGGTTATATCCAGTGGACTACACGGAATGGAAGACGTTGCAGTACATCTGTCGGATTTTTAAAACCGGTTCGTAGCAGACCCAACCTAACTGTTGCCCCCAGAGCATTGGCTAACAGGGTTCTATTTGATGGAACCAGGGCGATAGGAGTGGAGTATCATCAGAACGGAGGCGTAAAAAAGGCAACGGCAAAAGGAGAGGTTGTTGTATGTACCGGCACCTATAATTCACCTCAACTACTGCAGTTGTCTGGAATTGGTCCTGCAGAACACCTGCGGGGCTATGGGATCGATGTAGTCGCCGATAGATCTCGGGTGGGCGATAACCTGCAAGACCACGTTAATTGCCCTTTGATGTACCGGTTAAATGAGCCCTTTACCGCTAACGATATTTTGAACCGCTGGAGTGTCCGAATTTCCCAGGGTTTGCAGTATATTTTTCAACGTCGTGGCCTGCTCGGTATGGGTGCTGCTTATGCCGGCGGTTACATGAAAGTTGCTTCTAACACTTCAACACCGGACATCCAGAATTTACTTATGCTATTTAGTGCGGAAGACGTTGGGGGACCAATTGATCCTTTCCCGGGATGTGGAGTATATGTTGTGTTACTGAGACCTGAGAGCCGAGGGACTGTGATGATCTCGTCTGCAGAACCAACTAACCCACCGAAAATTATACCAAACTACATGACCGTATTAAAGGACAGAGAAACTCTAATTAAGGCGCTCAGAAAAACGCGTGAGATAATGAGCCAATCCGCCGTGCAACAGTATATTGTTGAGGAAGTTAGACCTGGTCCAGAATGTGTTAGTGACGAGGGTATTTTGGAGTATCTCGAAAACAATGGTCGCACTAGCTATCACCCGGTTGGCACTTGCCGTATGGGGACTGATGACGAAGCAGTGGTTGATCCGCGACTGCGTGTAAATGGGGTTCAAGGGCTGCGGGTAGTGGATGCATCTATAATGCCCACTCTCGTTTCAGGAAATACGAATGCTCCTACCATTATGATAGCTGAAAAAGCGTCTGATATGATTTTAGAGGACGCAAAAAAATAATTTTTACTGAAAGCTTGAGCTAATTGCCGTTTGCGGTGACCTTTTAGATCAACGCTAATGTTGCCGTCATTTTTAAGATGTATCCTTCTAAATCATATAGCTCCGATCAAAAATATATTTTCCAAATGATCCCCTTCTTTTATGGATGGGTTGTTGTCGCTATTGCCTTTATTACCCTCGGTATTGGTGTCAACGCTAGAACATTTTTCTCCCTCTTATTTGCGCCGATCCTCGAAGAATTCCAGTGGGACAGGGCAACGATTGCCGCTACATTTTCTGTTGGTTTCGTTGCTGCCACAGTATTGGCTCCCGTCATGGGGTCTATGATGGATAAGTTTGGGCCACGGTTTGTTATACCATTGGGAGCCACGATTACCGCTTTGGGTTTCATTTTAGCTACTTACGCAAAGTTACCGTGGCATTTTTATATGACCCTCGGTCTCATGGTTGTCGGGGGTTCACTCTTTATCAACTATATGGGTCATACCGCTTTTCTACCAAACTGGTTCAGTCGCCGAAGGGGGCTGGCCATGGGAATTGCTTTTTCGGGCGTTGGATGTGGTTCTATTACTTTGTTGCCCTGGGCGCAGCACGCAATCGAAACGGAAGGTTGGCGACAAACGAGTGTGACGATTGCTATTGTTTTACTCGTCGTGTTGGTCCCCTTAAACGCGATTTTCCAGCGCCGACGACCGATGGACCTGGGTCTTGAGCCGGATGGTGTGACATCGGTTTCTAAAGAAGTTGATTCTGTTGATTCGCCAACAGAGATTGAAGACCCCACAGTTGTCGATAAGGAATGGGTAGCAACTGAATGGACCGTAAAAAAGGCTATCAAAACTAGCCGTTATTGGTGGTTGATGGCGTCATATAGTACAGCATTATATGTCTGGTACGCTGTTCAAGTGCATCAAACGAGGTACTTGATTGATGTGGGAATATCCGCTGAAACGGCTGCACTAGGTTTGGGTTTGGTCGGGCTCTCTGGTGTCATAGGCCAGATTGGTGTGGGCTATTTTTCGGATCGGGTTGGCCGGGAGTGGGGTTGGACCGTTAGTCTTCTGGGATTCCTCATGACTTATGTATTATTGATACTAATTTCGATTTGGCCAAATGAATGGCTAATGTATGTGATGGCCTGTCTACAGGGTCTCCTGGGTTATGGAATGGCTTCGGTATTTGCATCCGTTCCTGCAGAGTTATTTGCGGGAAGGCGTTACGGGATAATTTTTGGAATACTCGGGGCATTTGCTGGGATGGGTGCTGCGTTCGGCCCGTGGATCACAGGTTGGTTATATGATCAAACTGGAAATTATAACGTTTCTTTTTGTGTGGCGGTCGTTATGTGTTTGGTCTCAATTTTCACAATGTGGTTGGCAGGACCCCGTAAGGTACGCTTGGTGGCTGGTCAGGTTCCCAGAGACTAAATCTTACATAGAGTTTTTAAATGGCCCGGAATTTATGCTTGTTGCTTATAGGCTGAATATTATTTAATAGCATAGGATAGCCTGGTCCCGCCCGAAAGACAAATTTAACGTTCTGCCATATTCAGCTATGAGATAACACGGCGAGTCGAAATTCTAATTTTCTCCTACTACGGCATTTTTTAAAATACCAATGCCAGTGATTTCGACTTCAAGCTCATCTCCTGGTTTCATCCAGACGGGAGGATCTCGTCGAGAACCGACACCACCAGGCGTCCCCGTTGCGATCATATCACCGGGTTGGAAATAAAAGATTTGGGAGTAGTATGAAATTAAATCGGAAACATCAAAACAGAGCTTTCCTAAATCAGAGGCTTGCATAACTTTGCCATTTAGCCGGGTGGTAAGCTTCATATCTCTAAAATCTCCTGGCACCTCGTCCATAGTAATCAACCACGGTCCTGAAGAAGAGGAGTGGTAAAAATTTTTCCCTTGGTCTACGGATCTTTTTTGAAAGTCTCTTATTGAGCCATCCATGATTATTGTGTAGCCGGCTATATAGTCTTTCCAATTCTCTTTAGCGATATAACGTCCGGGTTTACCAATCACGACGGCAAATTCGCCCTCAAAATCAAATTGATCAGAAACTTTTGGACGTACGAGCTCTTGTCCATGTCCTATCATGGATTGCTGGGATTTCATGAATAATGTAGGAAATTCTGGTTTATCGCGACCGGTCTCTTCAATATGATCAAGATAGTTAATTCCGGCACAATAAATATTTACTGGCGCAGGCATCAAGGGCAGAAAATAAACATCTTCTTCCCTAAAATCAGTTGATTGATTTTGACTTGCCTCCGCAGCTTCACCCAGAGCAAATGCTTTTATCAGCGTTGGCAGGTCAGGATAAAATTTTCCAAGCCTCCGCCCGAGATCGACAATTCCGTCGTCCAGCTTTACTCCGTAGCTGGCTTTCCCATTGTATATATAACTACCGATTTTCATGTTAGAGCATATTGATCAATTAATTTGATTGGTTCAACAGATACTAGTAAACCTCGTGCAGGCTACATTGCACCGAGAGGGGTTTCCCCTGCATGGTTTTAGGATTCCAAAATTCTATTTCTATCCATTATTAGAAGGCTTTGATTAGGGCGTCTACTTCTTCTACAGTTCTAGCACCCCCTAGAATGTAGCGGTCAGGACGTATCAAGATGGCGTTGACACCCTTGTTATTGAACCACTCTTGTATACCTGTGTTGCCGGGTCATTGATGGCTATTATATCTAATTTCTCCATTTTTTTATTATTTGCCGTGGTAATTGTTGCAAGAACTCATGCCACATAAGAATAGCAGAACGCCTTCCCACCAAATCATCAAGAAGTTCTCCGGATTGTAGTCTGGGTTGAGGAAAAAGTTGACCTGTTCATTCGGTGCGGCATGCGGACAGGCCTACACCTAACGTTGGGCGCAGCTGGGTCAATTTTTGAGGTTCGTCAGCGGCTGTCGATACAGTCCTTAAAACAAGAGAGGATGCCGTTGTATTAATTAGGTGCCCCATTTTAACAGTTAGGTCGATGAAGGCTTTGACGTGAGGTTTTCTCTCTATTTCATATGTTTCTAGAAGGTCCTCCGATGCATGACCCTTGAAGACGCAGTCTAATTTCCAACCAAGATTAAATACATCCCTAATTCTGGCGCACATCCCTTGTCCCATAAATGGTGGTGTTTGATGGGCTGCATCACCTGCGACAAGCAGGGGGCCCCTCAGCCATTTTTCGGCAATATCAGCCATTTTTCGGCAATATCAGCCATTTTCGGCAATATCAGCCATTTTTCGGCAATAGAGGAATGGAAGGTATAGACGATGGCGCGTTCAAGAGTTGCATCATCAGGACCAATCCATTGGTTCAGCATAAGCCAAACATTTTCGGGACGGGATATGTCAATAGGATCGTCTTCCGGCTTTAAACGAAATTCCCAGCGCCGGCGTTTCCCGGCAAGGAATACGTATGTTGCGGATCTATTGGGGTTGCAGTGATGCACGCTCTGGGGACCCAAATCTGGCATGTGTTTTTGAGAATGAAATCTACAACCAGCCACGGTTCATGAAAACCTAGGTCTTCAAATCCTCGTCCAATTCTATTTCTAGTAAAGGAGTTAGGACCATCACATCCAATGACGAATCCCGCTCGGATGTTATCTAATTTTCCCGTTTTTAGATCTTTATACTCAACGTCGACATCATCCTCATACTCGATAAGGCTACAAACCTCATGGTGCAATAACGTCTTCACGGAGGGAAAGCGTGAGAGTCCCTTTCGGAGAATTCCCTTGAGTTCTGGCTGGTGAAATCGATAGTTTAAGAACCAACCATTAGGTCCGATCTCTTGAGGTTTTGCCCAATTAACCAAAACTTTTCCGTTCTTGTCCACAAAATGCGCTCACGCTCCTACTTCTACAATTGCATTAATTTCATTTGCCAACTCAATAGATTGGAAGATACGTATTACTTCATCATCAAAGGCGACGGCTCGCGGCATGTGATAGGTTGCTGGGTCTCGCTCCAATATGATTTTGGAAAGTTCATATTGTCCAAGTATGTTGGTAAGTGTTGCACCTACCGGTCCCAACCCAATTATGGCGATGTCAAAGGTTAGCTAATCTGTAGGAGGGAGCATCACGTCATACTCTCCACGAGAGAATTTTAACCTTTTGTTTCGTAGCGTGATAAATATTCCGATGGTTTTTTTCAAAGTCATCCAACACTTTTAAAGATCTTAGACTTCCTCGAGCTCTGTATAGTTTAAACCCATTTCTCCATCCATCTTAGGGAGTCGAGAGTATTAGAAGAGGGCCTATACTCACAGGCCACCCAGTTGCTGTAATTCAGTCGATCGAGAGCCGCGAGGAAACCGTCATAGTCTACCTTCCCGGTACCGGGTTCATGTCTCTCTGGGACGTCAGCAATTTGGATATTGCCAATATAGGGTAAATACTTCTCGACAGTAGCCTCCATGTTACCTTCCGTAGAATACATGTGATATGCATCGTATTCGAGACCAACATTGGGATGGCCTACTTCTTCTATTATCGCCATGGTTTCGTCTGAGGTCCTTAGTAGAGCGTTAGGTCGTACATCCGGGTTTAGGGGTTCGACAATTACCTTAGTCCCGATATCCCCGAAGGCGTCCGCAGCAAATTTGAGATTTTCTTTAAAGACTGTGAGGGCATCTGCTTTGGAGACGCCATCTGGTTGCGAGTACGCAGGGATCACCAAAGCCGAAGGTTTCAAGGTTTTGCAATAGGGAAGGGCTGCCGCTACATTCTGCCGCCAGGCATTCTCTTTCCCAGGTGCCGCTGCAACGAGAGGTCCATGCTTTACACCCTCACCTACGGCCACATTAATGACTGACCATTCTACACCTACGTTATCCGATTCCCGATCCAAGGCATCAAGTGACATATCATAGATAAAATGATACTCAACGGCTCCAAAACCAGAATTTTTAGCCAGTTGCATCCGTTTGACCGGATTTTTTTCTTCACCAAACATCAAGGAAATGTTAGCGGAGAATTTAAGCATATTGGGGCTCCTACTATTGGAAGTTGGTTATCTGAACATTGCAAAGGTGGGTTATTGGTTCAAGTCATATGATCCCTTGATGCATTTTACTTTTCCAATTTCTTTCACTACGACAAGAAGTAGTCAAACATCGACCCAGGTTAAGTTAATCGGAGAAAGAGTTTTACTCCAGAAACTTAATACGATTAATCTCTATTTGCTTATCAATTATCCGCATCGGATACCATGTTTTTCAGTATTTTGGGTATGATTATTGCCTCAGTCACATAAATCGTCGCCTTTAGCGTCATTTTCAATCAAAAGTTTTCGTTATCAGTGGCCAGCGGATCTTTTGAATTCATGGGGTTTCGAAATGGAGACCCTCATTCTCGGTTGGTATATTCTTTCAGAAACCAACTCTGTTATTTTGCTGACAATATTTGGGGCACTGCGTTTCATTGGCACATTGATATCTCCGTGGTTCGGCTTGGCTGGTGACCGCTGGGGTCGACGGAAATTAATGTATTTTATGCGCAGTTTTATGATGCTTCTGTCGGTCATCATTATGGTTCTGGGATTGTTGGATACACTTAACCCCTACCATGTTTTTGTCATCTCCTTTTTTGCTGGCTTGGTTCAACCATCTGACATCGTGATGCGAAACGCCTTAATTGGTGATTCCATCCCAGCTACCATGATCATGAACGCCTCAAGTGTGGCTAAGATAGCTCAAGATGTTGCTCGTCTATTTGGCGCCCTTTTGGGCGCCGGAATGTTATCAGCCCTTGGGCTAGGTTTTGCCTATATCCCAGTAGTTGCTGTGTATTTGGTAAGCGTAATTCTTACTATGGGCGTTTCCAGGGTTCATCCTAGAATCGATGGTACAGATAATTTGGTGAAACGACCTGAAAGAATATCTCAGCTAAGGGAGTTTAAGGAAGGGCTAATCTATATTCGGAATTCACCAAGTGTAATGGCTATCCTGTGTCTCGCGTTTCTTGCTAACCTTACCGCTTTTCCTGTGTCCCATGGTTTGATGCCATTTGTTGCCAAGGACATATTGCTCATTGACGAAAATGGTTTGGGGCACCTTTTGGCTGCATTTGCTATTGGCTCGTTATTGGGATCTTTCATTTTAGCGTGGATTGGCAATCAGAAATATTCCAACAAGTTGATGCTAATTAATCTAGTAGCGTGGTACGTGATGTTGGTGATATTTGCCCAAGTTGAAAGTAAACATATGGCTCTCGTGATCTTGGTTCTCATCGGTATCACCCATAGCTTGGCCATTGTGTCTATGGCCGTGGCTTTGTTGGGTGTTACAGATCAAATGGTGAGAGGCCGGGTCATAGGTGTAAGAATGCTGGCGGTTTATGGCATTCCACTAGGACTTTTAGCTTCGGGTTTTTTGATTGAGGCACTGGGTTTCACTGCGTTTGTTGGAATTTATGCCACCATAGGCATAGCTTTTACAATCATGACAGGGCTTAAATGGCGCTCGGTTATTTGGAGGTAAATTTCAGTTTGGAATGCCTTGATAACTATCACCTGAAGCCCCTCTAACTTTCAGATGTTGAGAGAATATTGCTACTGATTGAGCGTGGATCTCGCAAACTCCACGTATTAGACTCCACTTGATGAAAAAAGTTATCGCAGAACATATTAAAGAGTGCCGGCTCTTCTAAATTACTGGCGTGTCCTGTCTTGGGTAAAGTTACTAACGCAGAACTACTAATTGTCCGTTTTAAATATATTCCCACGTCTAAACATGGTTCATCCTCATCTCCATTAAGGATTAATGTAGGAACAGTAAGATTTCGTATTTGATCCTCTAGCTTATATAATGAAGGGCGCTTCGCTTGGACACCTCGCATCGTGTTTGCCGAGCCTAAAGTAGAATGTTCTCGCAGTTGTGTTTCAAATTCCGACCAGCCTCTCGGGTCTTTGTTTTTATATTGGACCCGAGCTGGGGCCAAACCGTAACCTTTACCAAACTCTTCCATGGTCTGGGCTTCAATACTATCTGCTGCAGCCTCAGCTTCTTGTTTGAACTTATCTCTCGTGCTTTCATCCGCTCCATAACCACAGCCAGCAACAACCAAGGAGAGCGATCTCTTTGGATTATTTAATCCAAAATGGAGTGTTGCAAAGCCACCCATTGAAAGGCCAACGATATGAGCAGATTCGATTTCAAGGTGGTCTAGGATCGCTAAAATATCGGTCTGCGCTAAGTCTTGGCTGTAGGATTTTGTATTCGCTGGTACGTCTGATGGCAGGTAGCCACGGGCACTATAGGTAATACAACGGTAACATCTGCTGAAAAAACGGACTTGAGGTTCCCAGCTACGACAATCGCCGGCATACTCGTGAACAAAAATTATCGGTGTTCCTTTGCCAGTTTCCTCAAAATATAGCTTTACCCCATCTTGCGTTGTCGCGAAACTCATACAACGACCCTTCCCCTGTTAAAATTATCCAATTTCGAACTCTTCTTAGAACACTACACAGACAGCGTGTGACCAGTCAAAAATTATTAGCTATTTCCTAGTTGGACATGGTTTACCACTTCCGTAGTTCATCATCCTTCAATTTAGTATCCTGGCTCTGAGGCGCGTTGTCTATTGCGTCTTCAAGGGAAAAAACTTCGACCCACTCCTCCGGTGGTCTTGCTTTAGCGTTGGGTAAAATCTGATCTAGGCCCCAAAATATTTCTAGCCAATGGCCATCTGGATCCAGAAATTCAACCGCTACCTGGGCGCCTGCACGGCGGCGACCTTCAAACTGGATTTGGACGTTGTTCTTTATTAGGTGTTTCCGCGCTTTAAAAACTTCATCAATTGTACTCACTTCAAATGCCATGTGGTGTAGTTCGGTATTGCTTGAGTTGCCAGAGGCGCCGCCGACCAGGGCAACACCGTGATGGTCTCTATTGCAGCGCATAAAGACCATGCGACCAGGCATCATGTTTTCCGGGTAAACATCTGAGACACGAAATCCAAGAATTTGGGTGTAAAAGTCTACTGACCGTTCAAGATCCTTAACTTTAAGAACGACGTGGCCGATCTTGGTGATGCAGAAGGGTATGTCATCTGGAGTTTTAGTGTTTTTGAGAGACTGGATTTCGGGGGAATTCATCCCCTCGATGTCGATCACCCCGCGACCCATAAACTCCTCCTCTGGATTTTAAATATTAAGCAATTGTGCCCCATAGAGATCATTCAGCCCAGAGGAAAATTATTGTTACTAATTTCTGTAGATACTAAGCGAAATTTTGGTCTCCTTACATTTTGGACATTGATGTTTGCCGGATTGGCTGTGATGTTAGAATCAGAAATCCGAATTGGGAGCAAACATCCGTTGCTTGAATTAATCCAAACTATCTTGACCATAGATCTTTTAGCAGCCATCGGGATAGGATTTACTGGTGGTTTAATGCACGGTTTTACAGGCTGGGGTGGTGCCATGGTTATGATGCCTCTGATGAGCCTGATGTATGGACCAGTGCAGTCACTTGGAATCATTCTTATCGGCGGTATGCTGGTTTCAGCCAAACTATTTCCTTGGGCGGCAAAGCGAACTGACTGGCAAGAAATGAAACCGCTTTTGGGCGCCATCGTACTAGCAATTCCTGCCGGTACATATCTTCTTTTTCAACTGGAACTGAGCTTAGTGATTAAGATAATTGGCGTCATCATTATGATGTCTGCTCTCCTTCAACTTTCCGGTTGGAGTTATAAAGGGCCGCGGGGTGCTGTCCCTGCGGCGAGTGCGGGCCTTGCCTGCGGGTTTATTAATGGGTTTTCTGGGTGTGGCGGCGCGCCATTAGTTCTTTACATTTTGTCCAAGCCTGTTCCTGCCGAGATTCAAAGGGCTAATCTAATCATAGCAGTAACTGTCATATCTTTCTGTGTTTTCACATTCCTCGTTATTGGAGGTGGAATGGACGGTCGATCTTTAGCACGTGGTGTGATAATCGCGCCTATTCAATTGCTAGGTGCGTGGATAGGTGCTGGACTATTTCAGCGACTTCCTGGTGAGGTTTTTAAGAGGTTTTCTCTGATCATGCTGATAGTCCTTGGTCTATCCGTTACTATTATTTAGACTTTCTTTCCGCAAAATGAAAATCACAAACTCTTCAGGCGCCAGCCGATTTACCAATTGAACCCGGCCATTCATGTTTTTTGTGCAGAAGGCCAAAAAATGTTCAGGGTCGGCATAATAAAGTGTTTTTTGACGCTTAGGTGAATGTGCGCTGAGCATATTGAAGCCTAGCGCTAGACGAGTTTTAGACCAAAGCTGAAGTAAGTTATTTTCTATATAGGTTCGCCATTGATCTTTATCGGCGTCCATATTGAGGTTGTATGTACCGGAAACAAAGGAGAAGTCCGCTTCCTCCGTCGCTAAGTGGCTTTGGATCCAAGAAGCACGTGGATCATCGAGGTGCTTCTTTGCCTCCAACAGCATCTCTATACTAATATCATATCCATAGTAGCTAGCATTTTTGAACTCCGGAAGATCTTTATATGCTGCGAACATTGCTCCATAACCGCAGCCAAGGTCATTTATACTAAAACTGGTTTCGGATGGAATTAGAGGAAATAACCCTGCAAAAATCTGGAAGCGCCGAAATTGTTTTTCCTGATTACCCCAAGCTACAGCTTTCGGTTTTGAGCCGTGTATTTTGACAGATTTGCTAAAAACGCGGTTCACGGGTTCCAGTAGCATTTTATCGTGGATGGAACTGCTGTCTGGCAACGGGGTATCCTAAAAATTTACCCATTTTGGTTTTTTAGGAACAACCAACGTGTCGCCAGCGGTTAGCACGTCGCTCTTCTCTAAAGCCTCTAGTCGTATGACCGCCATGCCTAGATCACCGGAAGTCGATCGAAGTTCTCCAACAGTCTTTCCATTTTGTTTGATTACTGTACCCGGCGAGAGTTTTGCACCTTGAATATTGACTGGCATGAGTCTCTTTTTAATCAATCCCCTAAATTTAGTCCTGGCTGTCAGTTCCTGGCCCATATAACAGCCTTTTTTGAAATCTACACCATTCAATTCTTCGAACCCGCCCTCTAGTAGGATAGATTTTTCCACTTCCATGTCACGGCTACTGTCAGGTAGGCCTAGGGAAATTCGGTGCCGTTGATAGCGGTCATCACTAGCTTCCGAAAAACCTACCGAGATTATCTTACCTATCGACTCATTGGGCAATATGCATCGGGCGCCCGCTAGGGCGAGCCTAGGATCAGTATATACAATCCCATTTTCAAAAAATTTTGCTGCCCCAGCTTTTTCTGGGAGTTTAAGGGATGTGAGGGCTCCTGCACCAAATAGTGCCAGAACCTGGTAAGCATCATTAATAATTATTTCCACATTTGATCGGAGTTTATAAATCTTTAAGCGCTTGTATAAATCCTCTATTCGAGAGGCCTCACAGTCTAGTAATAGGCGAGATCCTATGGTCGTAATAAAAAAATCATGAAGGTATTTTCCCTGGGCTGTCAGGAAGGCCCCGTAAATTGCGCGCTCCTCTGACACCTTTTCAATATCATTGGAGACAAGACCCTGCAAAAATCTCCGGGCATCCTTGCCTGATATTTCTAAAACTGAGCGGTCTAAAAGTCGGGTAAAGAGCTGTTCACTCATGGAACCAATATAGCGTCAGTAAATACATTCGCAAATCGTCTTAAGGTAGATCACTCTTGATTTGCTTTTTAATATTCCTCTCTTATAACATTTTACCATGCGAATTACCTTAATTGATGACACAATTCCATTTGATGGATCGACGCCAAGAAAAAGATCTATAGGTGGCGCAGAGAAGGCATTTGTGGGGCTTTCTGAAGCATTCGCAGCAAAGGGATATGAAGTCACGGCTGTAAACAGATGTGAATCCTATTTTGAGTTGAATGGTGTAAGATGGTTACCATTTGATGCACCACGTCCCCCCGATTGCGAAATACTTATCGCGTTTCGTCGGCCATCTTTGTTGCAGGAAATAGATGACGTTGACCAGCGGTTTTTATGGCTTTGGGGACCTCTCTCGTTCTTGAACAAGGTTAAAAACCAAGTGCTTCTGGACAGGTATATGCCTACTTTGATTTACTTGGGAGAAACTCAGCGCCGGAGTTGGAAACCTAATCGAATCTATCAAGAAGCGATTATCGTCCCGGGCGTTGTGGACGCCTATTTGGATTTTGAGAGTGATCAATCCGAGCCTCCAGCGGTGGCTATTACGACAACTCATCCCCGCCATGCAATGCAGGAAATACTTCGTCTTTGGGTGGATGAAATTCGCCCCAATAATGATCACGCACAACTTCATATTTACTCAACCTCATTGTCACGTTGGCGAGACTCCGGTGAGATTGGGGATGATTTTGATGATCTTATCCCTTTGGTGTTAAAGTCTGAAAAATGCGGCGTCCTTATAAAATCTCCTATGCCCGATTCAATCATGGCTAATGTCTATGGAGCTGCTAAATTACACCTATATCCTGCAATTAAGATGGAGATGTACGGAAATACCCTTGCGGAGTCTCAGGCTACTGGTTTGCCAGCGTTGGTGAGAACAACGGACCAGAGTGCTGGGGCAATTGCCGAACGGGTATGCGATGGTCAATCGGGGTACATTGCGCCCGATGACCCCGCCTTTGTTAATTTGGTTGCTGAAATTCTTGCAGAAAGTAGTGGTATCTACCGGAGCTTACATAAGGATGCGCTAGCCTTGCAGAGACAACGCAGTTGGCCGGTTGTAGCTACCGAATTCGAAGCCCTCTGGAGATAATTTGACACTAGTTATATATATAAAAAAATGAAGATGTTGTTTATTACATCTACCCGTGTTGGTGACGCGATCCTTTCAACGGGTCTCCTTAGCAAGGTAATATCAGATAATTCTAATATCAAAATTACCATTGCATGTGGCCCTGCGGCAGCACCGTTATTTCGTTGCGTACCGGGCCTCGAGAGAATAATTGTTTTAGACAAAATGTTGTTCTCGCTTCACTGGCTTAGGTTATGGGTTCTTTGTATTGGAACCTATTGGGATATTGTGATTGATTTACGGAACGCACCTATTACCTACTTGTTGTTGCGTGGCAACCGTCACGGTGTTCCGAGAAGTAGCGGTTTGGAGCGTCGTGTCGAGAGGCTAGCCCGGGTGTTGGATCCTGAATTCGTGGCGGAGCCTATTCTCTGGACGGATGAGAATGAGGAAAGCTTAGCCCATAAATTAATACCCAATGGAGAGCCTGTTATAGCGGTCGGACCAACAGCAAATTGGAGAGCTAAAACTTGGCGGTCGGAAAATTTTTCTGAGCTAATAAGACGTTTGAGTGGACCACATGGAATACTTCCAGAGAGCCGGATTGCTATATTTGGGCGTGACGATGAGCGCCCCATGGTGTTCAACCTGATTAGTGAAATTCCTGAAGAACGGCGTATCGATTTGGTGGGTAATTTAGATTTACTGCAGGCATTTGCGTGCCTGAAACGATGCTCTTTATATGTGGGTAATGATTCCGGATTGATGCATTTGGCGGCTGCTTCAGGCATTCCTACTCTTGCTCTATTTGGGCCGACCCCAGATTTACTATATGCCCCTTGGGGAGATTATACGAGTGTTGTAAGAACAAAGGCAGGCATTGAAGATATATTCCCTGAGAAATTTGATCACCGCGCGTCGGATAGTTTGATGGACAGCCTTAGTGTTGAAATGGCTGAGAAAGGTGCGAACGATCTTTGGCGGCGCTTTAAGGAATCAAAAGAGTGAAACTTCCCACGTTATCAGCAGTGGTAAGTGTACATAACGAAGAGAATTGTCTCGCTGCATGTTTGGAGACACTCACGTTTGCCGATGAGCTGGTAGTGATACTTGATCGGTGCACAGATTCTTCTCAAGAGATTTCTATAGGCTTTGGTGCTGTAATTTCCGAAGGTGCTTGGGAGCGCGAAGGAGAAAGACGTAATGCCGCGATTGCGGCCTGCTCGTGCGATTGGATACTTGAAGTAGACGCGGACGAACATGTGCCCACGGAACTTGGGAAAGAAATACGCACCGCAATAGCTTCAAACGAATTTGACTGGTATGAAATACCGGTGGATAATTACATTGGTGATAGATTGGTGCGTTACGGTTGGGGTGCATCCTACGGTAAAGCCGCTTACCCAGGTTTATTCAGAAATGGTGCAAAGATTTGGGGCCCCCAGAGGGTTCACCCTAGGCTCGTTTGGAATGGGCGTAAAGGGCCAATGCTTACTAATCGATTGCAGCACTTTGTTGACCGGAGTATCACCGATATGATCAAACGTTTGGATTCCTATAGTACTGCGCGGGCAAAAGATATGCGGGAATCCAGTGATTATGGTTCATATCCGGGCTATATCCGCCGTATATTTTCACGCTTCATCAAATGTTATATCGGCCGTAAGGGGTATAGAGAGGGTGGGTACGGTATTTTGATTGCCCTATTTGCAGGCCTCTATCCTATCATTTCCTATATTAAAGCGGATCTTGAGGAAAGCTGATGGCTTGCATCGTCTTGGCCGATGACGGGATCGAGTTTGACGGTCAAAGTCCTGCTCGGGGGCCTTTGGGTGGTGTTGAAAGTTCTGTAGTAAATTTAACCAAGGAACTGGCGGCGCGCGGCCACGAGGTTCTGGTCCGTAATAAATGTTCCGAAGCCAACACTGTCGAAGGTGTGCACTGGTTACCTATCGCTGAAGGTATGCCCAAATACGCTGATCTCTACATTGCTAATCGCGGAGACAGGCTCATTCCAATGATGCCCCATGCAAAGCGCACGATATTCTGGGTACATAATCCAGCGCGTTATCTCTTGAAGTGGCGTTATATGGTTAAGCTATGGAAGCTAAAGCCCCCTATTATTTTTATCGGTGATTATCACTCCTCCACATATCCGTCTTGGGCACCGGGTGGAAGAAGGTTAATTATACCCTACGGGATTTCCGAGGATTTTAGAGTAGTTTCTGTTTCAAAATTTGCTCCCCCACGTAGGGCGATTTTTACATCCAATCCGCTCAGGTCTCTCGATTGGCTGCTTTCGGTTTGGCAGCGCAAAATTCATCCGATCTTGCCAGATGCGGAACTACATTTATTTTCTGGTGCGATTACCTATGGTGCTGTCGGAATAAAAAAAGAAAAAGAAATCTTAGCTGTCTTAAACCAAGCTCGAGCCCTTAAGGCAAAAGGTGTTGTGATCAGGGACCCGGTATCCAAATCAAAATTAATCGACGAATTTCAAAAGTCCCGCGTAATGCTTTACAAAGGAGATGAAAACGAGACCTTTTGTTTGGCTCTAGGGGAAGCACAGGCAGCAGGTGTTCCGGCGGTTGTTCAGCGATGTGGTTCGGTGGTCGAGAGAGTAAGGGATGGTCTTACTGGTGCAATCACTGATACAGAGGACGCATTTGTCAAAGCCTCCGTGAAGTTGCTCACGGATGATAAATATTGGTTAACAACCCACAAGAACTCCCAGGCTTTGCAAAGAGGATGGGGTTGGTCCCAAGCAGCTGATGCGTTTGAAAGTCTAATACCTAAATGAAACTTCTTCAGGCTATGGCGGGAGCTGACTACGGAGGCGCTGAGGAGTTCTTTGTGCGTTTGGCAATTGCGTTAAACTCATCCGTTGTCCAACAACGAGTGGTTATTCGAAAACATAAATTGCGCGCCAGCCAGTTGCGGGCAGGTGGAGTTAAGCCGGTTGAACTTGGTTTTGGAAGTCCTTTGGATGTCGCCACAAGATGGAGACTAAGACAACAAATTTCCGAGTTCAAACCGGATATTGTCTTAACTTGGATGAACCGGGCAACAGCTATGTTACCCGCGCGCGGAAAGTTTTTACATGTTGGTCGATTAGGGGGTTACTACAATCTAAAGTATTACCGTACCTGCGACCATCTGGTGGCCAACACCAAAGATATTGCCAACTATTTAAAAAATAATGGCTGGGGTGAGGACCAGGTTCATTACCTTCCCAATTTTGTAACAGCGAAAACGGCACTCAAAATCAACCGAAAAGAATTTTATACGTCGAATAATGCTACCTTGTTGTTGGCTCTTGGTCGATTGCATGAAAATAAGGCCTTTGATGTTCTCCTTGAAGCATTCGCTCAGGTGCCAAACGCTTATCTTTGGATTGCGGGTGAGGGACCCTTGCGTGAAACCCTTGAAAGGAAAGCGGAAAGGCTTGGTGTTAGAGCAAGAACTCGTTTTCTGGGTTGGCGTCAGGATGTAGAGGCACTATATGCGACTGCCGATATCTTGGTATGCCCATCCCGACACGAACCGCTAGGTAATGTAGTAATTGAGGGTTGGGCTCACGGTGTTCCTGTGGTGGCTGCCGATAATTTGGGACCGGGTGCCCTAATAAAAGATGGAGAGACGGGGCTTCTATTTCCAGTAAATGATGCAAACGCATTAACTGCTGCATTGAAAAGGCTGATTTCTAATGACGAGTTAGGTAGGAGGTTGGCTGAGAACGGGAAGAAAATTTACAAAACAAAGTTTTCGGAAAAAATTGTCGTCGACAAGTACATTAAACTATTTGAACAAATGAGTTTATAATGTGTGGGATTGTAGGTATTTCGCTCAAAGATGGCACGCCAGAAATATCAATTCTACACAAAATGATGTCAGCAATCGCTCACCGCGGTCCAGACGGCTCTGGTCAAATCGTTAAAGACAAAGTCATTCTCGGCCATACGCGTCTTTCTATCATTGATTTAAAGACTGGAGATCAGCCAATTTCCAATGTGCAGGGTGACCAGATCATTGCAAATGGTGAGATTTATAATTTTGTCGAACTTCGAGACAGACTGGGCACGGGTAACTTTAGCACTCTGTCCGATTGCGAGGCCCCGTTAATACTGTTTCAAAATCAAGGAAATTTTTTTTCTGAGGATATGCGGGGGATGTATGCAATCGCCATCGTGGAAGCTGACAGTGGAGAGATTTATCTTAGCCGAGATCGTTTCGGTATCAAACCGCTATATATTTGCGAAGACGAAAAGGGCATAAGCTTTGCGTCCGAAATCGGCGCTTTGATAGAGGCTAATATCATAAAGCCGGTTTTAAATACTTCTGTACGAGATCAACTTCTACAGCAGCAATTTACCCATGGTAAGGTGACGGCCATTAGGGGCGTTGAAAGAGTTCTTCCGGGGGAAACACTTCGTATTGGCGATGGAAAAATTATAGAACGTTTACGGCATCCTGCGCTACCAATTGATGGCCCAGCTGACTGGAATGAGGAAGAGGCAATAAAGCTATTGGACGATGTCCTGATGGGAAGCGTAGCCATCCATCAGAGGTCAGATGTGCCTTACGGGTTATTCTTATCGGGAGGAGTTGATTCCTCGGCGATACTTGCCTGTATGCGAGAGCTTAACGACCGCCCTGTGGAGGCCTTTACGGCCGGTTTTAGTGGTACACAGGTGACGGATGAGCGTGCACATGCACAGACTGTTGCAAAAGTCGCGGGAGCTAATTTTCACGCAGTTGACTTCAATGAAGATGATTTTTGGAATTTACTTCCCACAATCGTAGGGTGCCTTGACGATCCCACTAGTGACTATGCCGTGCTTCCAACGTTCAAGTTGGGAGCGCTTGCTCGTGAACGAGGTATAAAGGTGGTGCTTACCGGGGAAGGGGGAGACGAACTTTTTGCTGGTTACGGGCGTTATCGCCGATTAATGCGGCCTTGGTGGATGGGGGGGCGCCCGATGCGCCATAAAGGCATTTTTGAAGGAAGTGGTATTTTGAGAGAACCCGATGGTTCTTGGAATACCCCGGATCTTATAAATACGTCCCACCGGTCTTGGACCAAGCTACAACAGGCTCAGGCCACAGATTGTGCGGGTTGGTTGCCTAATGACCTGCTTATCAAGCTCGATCGCTGTTTGATGGCCCATGGTGTAGAGGGACGAACCCCGTTTCTTGATTTAGAGGTGGCGAATATAGCGATGCGTCTGCCAGATCGACTTAAAATCCGAAATAACCTGGGCAAATACATCCTTCGAAAATGGTTAAATAAAAAGTTGCCCGAAGCGAAACCTATGAGCCCTAAAAAGGGATTTAGTGTTCCCGTGGCGGAGTGGATTTCCAAAAAAGCAAGATTAAGTGGTGAGCTTGTTGCTGCGCAACCTTGCATTGGAGAGATCGCAATTGCCAGCAGAGTTCGGGCTCTTTTTTCTAGCTTAGATGGAAACCCCAACCGTAAGGCCGGACAAATGGCATGGACATTGCTATTTTATGCTCTTTGGTACCGTTTTCATATCGATCGCAAACCGTGTGACGGAGACGTTTTTGATAACCTATCAATTGCGAACTGAAGATAGCTGATTTATTGTTTTAAATATTTTAGACAAATCTTCTGCACTAGTGTGAGAAGCTACCGTGAATTTAATCAAAATCGAAGAAAGCAAAGGATAACAATTTGCTACTGGCGGGATAACTTTAGGCAGAACAGAACCAATTAATATTGCCCGAACCCATGGAACACCTGACCGATGAGGAGTGGGAGGATGCTGGTTTTACCCGTGCGCAATTTGAAAATCGATGGCGTGCACGACTGGAACGTGACAGGTTTTCACCGGAAACAGGTTCTCCTGCCCCGGATTTTATCCTAGAGGTTTTAACGTCTGAGGGTAAACGTTCTGGTGAGCTATTCCAGCTTTCTTCTTTATTTAGGAGGCCCATCGGTCTGGTATTTGGCTCCTACACGTGACCACCTTTCAGGGAAAAGGCCGTGCGCCTTATCAAAATTTCTAAAGAACTAGAAGATCAAGCAGAGTTTTGTTGCGTTTACATAAAAGAAGCCCATCCATTGGATGGGTGGGTTCTACCTGATAATACCTTAGAGGGTATCGAAGTGGAGAGCCCAGACACAAAAGAAGAGCGAGTTGCCGTAGCCGCTATCTGTATGTTGCGTTACAACTTTCCGTTTCGCATGGTGCTTGATAGTATGACCGATGAGGCAGAGGAAAAATACCGGTCCGAGCCAGATCGGCTCTACGTAATTGATGCTGAAGGAAAAATTGCTTGGAAGTCCGGCCTGGGGCCTTTTTATTTTGATGTGGAAAGTTGGTATGAGGCATTAAAGAAGGAGGTCTAAATCTCATTTTTTTGCATAATGTAGATGCTTCCATGAAGGTAGGAAAATCCATTATTTCTAATAATATCAAAGAATTAACTATTCGCCGTCCAGATGATTGGCATGTTCATCTGCGGGAGGGTTTGCTGCTTGAGGCGGTTCTGCCCTTCACGGCAAGGCAATTTGCGCGAGCAATCGTCATGCCCAATCTGACGGAACCCGTGACAAACACCATTGAAGCTGAAGGTTACCGAAGTCTCATATTGAAGGCGTTAGCTAAAGAAAATGGGACGAGAGAGTTCATTCCCTTGATGACGGCTTACTTAACCGACATGACAAAGGCTAGCGACCTTGCGAGAGGTTACGGTGAAGGTATTTTTGCAGCTGCAAAGCTTTATCCGGCTAATTCGACTACCAATTCGGCCCATGGAGTGTCGGATATTACCAAGTTAAAAGCAGTATTAAATAAGATGGAAGACATCGGTATGCCACTTCTCATGCATGGTGAAGTAACCGATCCAGCGGTGGACGTGTTTGACCGGGAGGCAGTCTTCATCCGTAAAATTCTTAAACCTTTGATAAATGAATACCCAAAACTAAAAGTCGTTTTAGAGCATATCACCACGAGTGACGCGGTCGACTTTGTTAGTTCTATGAAGGGTAAAGTGGCTGCTACTATCACGGCTCATCACCTGATTATAAACCGGAACAGCCTATTTCAGGGGGGCTTCCAGCCGCACAATTATTGTCTACCAGTGGCAAAGCGGGAACGGCATCGAGTGGCTCTCCGAAAGGCAGTCACATCTGGTGACCCGTGGTTTTTTCTCGGCACCGATTCGGCACCACACACAATCAAAGATAAGGAGACGAATTGCGGTTGCGCTGGTATATTTTCGGCGCCTTCGGCTCTTGAGCTATATGCAACAGTATTTGAAGAGGAAGGTATGATTGAAAAATTTGAAAATTTTGCCTCGATTTATGGCCCCGCCTACTACGGCCTTGAAATCAACGCTGGAACGGTAACACTAACACGCGAAGAATGTATGGTACCTCAGCGTGTGACCGTCGCTGATGGAACAGAGATTAAGCCATTCTTAGCAGGAAAAGTTCTGGGTTGGAGGCTAAAAGATAAACCATAATGATTTCGGTCTCTCAAAACTTATAATCTTAGGGGGTGAGGCCTAAAGCAAAGGGAGGTGTTAACATGAGTTCCAGCTACGAAGAAGTATTTACAAGATCTTTGACAGACCCCGATGGTTTTTGGAGCGAAGCGGCTGAGGAGGTGTCTTGGATTAAAACCTGGGACAAGGTTATAGATACCTCAAATCCACCATTTTACCGCTGGTTCCAAGGCGGTGTAATGAATACTTGCTATAACGCAGTTGATCTCCATGTGGAAACTGGTAGAGCCGATCAGGTAGCCTTGATCCACGATAGCCCGGTCACCGATACGGTCAAAACCTTTACCTACCGAGAACTTCGTGATGAGATTTCTGCTTTCGCCGGTGCTCTTGCAAATCACGGTGTTATTAAAGGTGACCGCGTTATTATTTATATGCCAATGGTTCCCGAGGCGGTTATCGCTATGTTGGCATGTGCCCGACTCGGTGCCATTCACTCGGTCGTATTTGGAGGGTTCGCTGCCAACGAATTGGCGGTTAGAATTGACGATTGCGAGCCAAGGATTATCGTTTCGGCTTCCTGCGGCATCGAGGTGGACCGTGTAATCCCCTATAAGCCGCTATTGGACACCGCGATTGAACTTGCCTCCCACAAACCCAAGACATGTATCATTCTTCAACGACCGATGGAGAAATGCGAACTAATTCCTAACCGGGATATGGACTGGACTGAAGCTGTTGATGTGGCAGAGCCTCATGACTGTGTACCTGTATTCGCGACCGACCCGCTCTATATTCTCTATACTTCAGGTACCACTGGCGAACCAAAAGGGGTTGTTCGTGATAATGGTGGACACGCGGTGGCGCTTAAATGGTCGATGAAATATATCTACGGAGTTGAGCCTGGTGAAGTATTCTGGTCGGCGTCGGACGTGGGTTGGGTCGTTGGCCACTCCTACATCGTTTACGCGCCTTTATTTAACGGCAACACCACCGTCCTCTTTGAGGGTAAGCCAGTTGGAACGCCTGATGCCGGCGCCTTCTGGCGGGTTATATCCCAACACAAAGTGGGGGTGTTTTTTACTGCACCGACGGCTTTCCGAGCGATAAAGAAGGAAGATCCAAAAGGTAAATTGATTAAGAACTACGACCTATCCAGGTTCAAAACACTTTTTCTCGCTGGGGAACGCCTGGATCCGGCTACGCTGCAATGGGCAGAAGAAAAACTTGGTGTTCCTGTGATTGATCACTGGTGGCAAACAGAGACTGGTTGGCCGATCTGTGCTAACAGCCTCGGCATCGAAAAACTACCGATCAAAGAAGGCTCTCCCACCAAGGCGGTACCTGGCATGGATGTGCGCGTCGTCGATAATAATGCTCAAGAGGTCAATCCCGGCGAGATTGGTGCCTTGGTCATCAAACTACCGTTGCCTCCAGGAACATTCCCAACGCTATGGAATGCAGATGAGCGTTTTATTGAAGCTTATTTTTCCGAGTTTCCCGGTTACTATAAAACGGCCGATGCCGGATTTATTGACGAGGATGGGTACGTATTTGTGATGTCACGTACAGACGATATTATTAATGTTGCAGGCCATCGCTTATCCACGGGCGCCATTGAAGAGGTGTTGGCAGCGCACCAAAATGTGGCCGAATGCGCGGTTATTGGAGTTGCAGATCAGCTTAAAGGTCAACTTCCACTTGGTTTCCTTGTACTAAGCGCAGGTGTAAACCGGAACCACGCTGAAATCGTCAACGAAATCGTAAATATGGTTCGTGATCGCATCGGTCCCGTTGCTTCCTTCAAAATTGCGACTGTCGTCGAGCGACTGCCTAAAACCCGTTCGGGCAAAATCCTGCGTGGCACTATGAAAAAAATTGCGGACGGCGAAGAATACAAAATACCGGCGACGATTGACGACCCTGAAATTCTGGCAGAGGTCGCTACCGCCCTTGAGGAGATTGGTTACCCTAATTAATCTTTTCTCCCTTCCATGATATTGAGAAATATTTATTTTATATAATAAAGGAGAAATTTATGCCTGAAGACGCAATAAGAGCTTTGCTGCTAGAGGAAGAGGAAGGAAAGATTGTGGCAAATCTCACGCAAGTGTCAGAGGTGGATTTGCCGGACGGAGATGTGACCGTCAAAATAGACTACTCTACCCTAAATTATAAAGATGGTATGATTTTAACAGGTAAAGGTAGGTTGGTTCGAAATTATCCTCACATTCCAGGCGTTGATTTTTCAGGCGTTGTGGAGACTAGTAACTCTGAGTATTTCAAGGCAGGTGATCGTGTCGTACTCAATGGTTGGCGGGTTGGCGAAAACCGTTGGGGAGGTTATACCACAAAGACCCGGATCAAATCGGACTATTTGGTACATTTACCCGAAAACATCTCGAATAAACAAGCTATGGGTATCGGCACGGCTGGCTATACGGCTATGCTGGCCATCATTGCTCTTGAAGAACATGGACTAATGTCGGGTGTTGAAGGTGAAATACTCGTGACGGGTGCGGGTGGTGGAGTTGGTAGTGTAGCAGTGTCAATCCTTGCCAATTTAGGTTACAATGTGACTGCATCCACAGGTCGAGAGGAAGTCCATACATTTCTGAGGAATCTCGGAGCTACGTCGATTATTATGCGCTCTGAATTAGAAGAGCCTATTAAGGGCCCCTTGGGCTCGGAAAGGTGGCTGGGCGCAATTGACAATGTGGGTGGAGTTATTCTTTCTAACCTTCTTGCCTCAATGAAATATGATGCTAGTTGTGCTGCGGTTGGGTTAGCCGCATCACCTAAGCTTGATACTACCGTCGTTCCCTTTCTTTTAAGGGGTGTTAAACTCCTTGGAATTGATTCTGTAATGTGTCCAAAAAAGCGGCGGATAGAAGCTTGGGAACGGCTGTCAAAGGACCTACCAATGGATAAATTATCTGGGGTTATGAAAATCGTTCCGCTCTCAGAAATTGTTGGTTATGCAGATAAAATATTACAGGGTCAGGTACAGGGGCGTATCGTAGTTGATGTAAAAAACTAAAACTTTGAACATTTAATATTGCTATATTAATTACTTTTTCACCTGTTCAAGGGATTCTCTTTATTCTCGCTAAAATGGGCCTAAAAGAGCCCGGAAATGTAGTATTAAATATAGAAAACCAGGATCAAACCAATGTCCTACAATAAAATAATTGGGGCGCTTGGGGCAATTGTGGGAATTTTGAGCGGATGTGGTTCTGTAGATACCTATAAGGAAACCACATATGATGATGAAATACCTATTTATTGTTATCAAAGCCTCGCCGGCGTTGAGTGTTTTAAAAAGCCAAACCATAGGGATAAGCGGCGGATCGTCAATTACTACGGACCCCACCCAACCCAATACGTTCAACCTAAAGCAAAAAAAATTCCAGGATTGAAAGCACCGAAAGAGATTAATTATTGGGTGAAAGATCCAGAGCCTTCCCGTGAGGAGATAATAAAATGGGGTTCGGAATAAAAAAAGTTAGTCAAAATTAATAAGAATCCTATCAAGTTGTTATGCAAATAGAAACTGATTGAGTTACCCGACGGAAGCAAATTCATTAGGCTTAGACGTTCTGAAAAGGATGCATATGCAGATTTCACTTATTAAAAATGTGACTTGTTAGTCGATCGGACTGAAACTAGTCTGGAGAGCAAATAACAGCGAAATCTAGCGGTGCTGCATTCTGCCTACTATTTATTATTTAACGGATATCTAGGTTAGTAATGAGGTTAACGTTTACCATATTCCTATTGGTTACGTTTACAACTACGTTTCAAGTAGGGTTAGGAAAGGCTCAGGTACCTGTTCCGGTAAGCTATCTTGATTCCTTGAAATGGAGGCAGTTAGCGGCGGAGGCTGGAAATGTAACTGCCCAATTCCAATTGGGACAAATTCTGGATTTGGGCTTGACAGCGGAACCGAATCAAAAAGAGGCAGCCAATTGGTACACGAAGGCAGCCGAGCAAGGCCATGTCGAGGCCCAGATACGCTTGGCACAAATGTATTACAGTGGGGAAGGCATTGCGCGGGATTTGACACAGTCCTCAAAATGGTACGGTACTGCCGCCAAGGCTGGTATCCCCCTCGCCCAGTTTAATTTTGCTGTTATGCTAGAGGCTGGTGCCGGAGTTGAAAGAAATTTGTCTGAAGCTGCAGAGTTTTATGAAAAAGCGGCTCGGTCGGGCCTTGGGGAGGCTCAAATAAGTCTGGCTATGCTTTATGCCCGTGGTGGCGGGGTTGAATTGGATCTTAACAAAGCTCTAATTTGGCTAGAGATGGCGGTTGCAGGTGGTGCATCCGTTCCGAAACCTGTTTACGAGCTTCTACGTGCGAACTCGGCACCTAAACAGTGAAACAGAGTCAAGATTTAGAACCAAGTTTTAGTCGACTTGAATTGTGTTGACGAACTTTAAATTGCGGTGATAGCTCTAGTGCGGGTAAGCAGGTGTTAGGGAGATAACACTGCATGATTAGTTGTCAGTCCATTTTCCAACAAAATACTTTCGTGACTTTTATCCAGAGTTTCTAACGCTTTTCTCGCTTCTTGCTGTTTTATCCACATACGAAAGTAAAAGTTTTTGAGAGCTAAAAGATCTTGATGGTTTCCACGTTCTACGATTTCTCCTTCATTAAGTACCAGTATCTCATCGGCATTTATTACCGTTGAAAGACGGTGTGCAATTATAACAGTTGTGCAGTCAGCTGAAACCTTGGCCAAGGCCTGTTGTATTTCTTTTTCAGTATGAGTATCGAGAGCCGACGTGGCTTCATCAAAAATCAAAATTTTTGGTGACTTAAGAATTGTTCGGGCGATGGCAATCCGCTGTTTTTCGCCGCCAGAGAGTTTTAGTCCCCGTTCACCAACTTGAGTATTATAGCCATCAGGCAGACTTCTTACAAAATCATCAATGCTGGCAAGTTGCGCTGCATTCTCGATTTCCGATGGTCCTGCATCAGGGCGCCCATAGGATATATTATAATAGATAGTGTCATTAAAAAGGACTGTATCCTGAGGTACAATGCCAATTGCCGCGCGGAGGCTATCTTGTTGAACCTGCTTTATGTTCTGATTATCAATTAAAATTCGCCCTTCATCCGCATCGTAGAAACGGTATAGAAGCCGAGAAATAGTTGACTTTCCGGCTCCACTAGGACCAACGATCGCGAGGGTATGGCCCGAAGGTACTTTAAAGGACACATTGTTCAGGATGCGCCTATCCGGATTATAATAAAAACCCACATTTTCAAAAACTATTTCGCCACCACTGAGGGTCAATTTTTCTGCACCCGATACGTCCATAATTTCTAGCCTCTGGCCTATAAGTTTGAACATATCTTCCATATCAGTGAGAGATTGTTTTATTTCGCGGTAGACAAAACCAAGGAAGTTCAGGGGTAGGAATAGCTGTATCAAGTAACTGTTTACCAGGACAAAGTCCCCTATTGTCATGGATCCATTCTTAACCCCAAAGCCAGCCATAATCATGATGACCGTGAGACCAATTGAGATGACTAATCCTTGACCAATATTTAGAAAAGATAGGGTTACCTTACTTTTAATGGCAGCCTTTTCGTAAGACCTGAGAGCCGCGTCGAAACGCCGAGCTTCGTGATCTTCGTTACCAAAATATTTAACCGTTTCATAATTAAGAAGTGAATCTATAGCTTTTGTAGAAGCTTCGCTGTCCATTTTATTCATATGGCGACGGTACTTTATACGCCATTCAGTTACGCCAATGGTCCAACAGATGTAAAGACTAACCGTGAAAAAAGTTACGACTGCAAACCAGATATTGAATAGTCCCCACATAATTGTGCAGACGAGGAGAATTTCCAGCAAAGTAGGAACGATATTGAACAACATAAAATTTAGTAGAAAATCAATGCCCTTGGTTCCACGTTCCACTGCGCGGTTTAGGCCGCCAGTCTGACGGTCTAGGTGGAAGCGCATGGAGAGGCGGTGTAGATGTTGGAAGGTTTTAAGCCCGGCTTTCCTAATGGCGCTTTGGGCTACTTTGGCAAATATGGCATCGCGAAATTCACCAAAAGCCTGGGCCATTACTCTTGCTAGACCATAGGCAATCAAGAGGCCAATCGGGACGATTACAGTAGTTTCTAAAGAGACAAAAATGGTATCTACGACGGTCTTGTAAATAAAAGGTACGCCGACCGTAATACCCTTCGCAATAGTGAGGAAGAAGAGAGCAATAACAACTCTCAAGCGCATTTCCGTGGCGTTTTTGGGCCAAAGATACGGTATGAGAGCCTTGATGGTTCTAAGGTGATCTCTTTGCCCTATATGGTCTGTCCGTTCATCAGAAAGTGATCTCATTCCTATCCTCGTTGAGCGACAGCTGAAAAAATTTTGTTTAGCAAAAAGAGTTTTTAAACACCAAAATGTTGATTACCGATCAGGTTACATAAGTTATCTTTATTTGTTCCCTTTTGGGGATTAACTCGGTCTCAATCTTAATATGACTGCATATCCTATCCTATTGGTCATGTCGTCCGGTGAATTAGGTGGTATCCAAATTCTGTCTCCACGACCTCACTTACCTCACCAACCTCCAATTCAAAGGCGGCCATATCGAAGGCCTTTACCATAGCGCCACGGCTAAATTCTCCTAGATCACCACCTTTTTCAGCGGAAGGGCAATCGGAAAACTCTATTGCTATCTCTGAAAATGACATTCCAGATAACACTTGAGATTTAAGGTCCTGAATACGTTCTAGTGCTTCTTCTTTGGTTAATAGAGATGATGAATTTTGGGCGTTAACGTAACTTACAAGGACGTGGGATGCTTGTATTTGTTCTGACATAAATTAATCCTGGTATTTATTGGTGAAAATGTTTTTGGAATAGGTCGGTGTTGTAGTAAATTGGGACTTGCTTGACGAGCTTTAATTAGCTTCTCTTGGTTTTATTCCGATACCTAATTATAGAAGAATGGAGGCAAAATGTCAGTAAACTTCCAGGCCCAGGCAATCCTGGATATCGCAGAAAAGGCGGAAATTGTTGGCGCGCCCTCTTCAGAAGAATTAGGTGCGAAGGAACTTCGAATTGTTTTCAAGAAAAGCCGTGGGAGCCTTACGCCAGAAGTGCCCGATGTTGGCCATGTGGAGGATTTTTCTATCCAAGGCCCAGGTGGGAAGATACCAGTTCGTTATTATAGACCCATTGGATCCGAGTTAACCCAGACCCTACCATTACTTATATATTTTCATGGTGGTGGTTGGGTTGTCGGCGATAGGGATACACACGACGTTATTTGCCGGATGTTAGCTAATCGAGGTCAATTTGCTGTAATTAATGTAGATTATCGTTTGGCACCAGAGAATAAGTTTCCGGCCGCTATTGAAGATGCTTGGGCGGTTTTTAAATGGGCGGTAGACGGTGCTGGTGGCCATGCTATAGATGTTGATAGGATAGCCGTCGGTGGTGATAGCGCGGGGGGAAATTTATCAGCAGTAGTTGCCATCATGGCTCGTGATTTCGGACTTAATCTTTCTTTCCAAGCCTTGATATACCCCGCAACTAGTTTTCATTTAAACACTGCTTCCCAAGAAAAATTTTATAAGGGTTACCTACTCACCAAAGAGGTACAAGACTGGTACCATGCTCAGTATCTCAGAAACGAGTCTGACCGTGATGACTGGAGAGCGTCACCGATATTATATGATAATCTCAGAGATGTAGCTCCAGCCTTTATTTTAACGTGTGGCTACGATCCATTGGTGGATGAAGGAAGAAGTTATGCCGAGAAGTTAAAGCAAGCAGGGGTGCAAATTAAATACCGATGTTTTGAAGGTCAGGTGCATGGATTTATCACAATGGGCAGAGCTATTGATGAAGCCAATGAAGCCGTATACGAGGTAGCCGATAGTATTTCGAGTGCTTTTAAATAAACCTTAAGACTATTAAATGCTAAAGTTACGTAACTGTGTTAACTGATTAATCAATCCGTTAGCAGTTTTGACCAAACTGGGAAGTTAATTAGTGATATAGTTTTGTAGGGAAATTCAATATGAGAAATTAGTCATATTAAAATCATTCGAATTATAGAAGTATTAGCTAGCTACTTATGGATATTAATTGAAACCAGTTAGTAGATAAGGGACCTACAGATTTTGTTGTTAACAAGATTAAGAATTTTCCGGACGGTTATGCGTTGTGGGCTACCGGAATATAATAAGTGAGAGTCGACAGGGAGAACATCCAAAATTTTGTATGAAGAAAACTCTTGAATTATTTGCGTCGTTAGAGTTGTTAGGATTATTCGTATGACCAACCAATCTTGCCAACAAAAAACAAATAATGAAAACGAGGCCGAGATTTCTCTTTGGCTCGACTATATGGTTGAACCAACAACGTTGGAATCATTACTTGATTATTGCAAAAATTGGCTAGCAAATGGGCAGAGTAATGAAGTAATTAACAGCATGGCAGATGAAGTTACTGTTGCTGTTGACAAGGTTTGGAAAGGTATAGAATCCGATCACCCGGATTACGATTGTCGCAAAGGGTGTTCCTGGTGTTGTCACCAAAATGTTTCTGTCACTTGGCCCGAATTACTCAAAGTCTATAACTATTTAGGAAAAAACCTCGATCCAACTCAACTCATCGCCCTAAGGAAAAAATCCAATAAAAGGGCAGATGAGCTTATAGGAAAATCAACTAATAAAAGGCTTAAACAACAAATTGGGTGTGTGTTTCTTGAAGGTGATATGTGCACGATACACGCTGCCCGCCCGCTGCAGTGCCGGGGTGGATTTTCTGAAGAAGAAAACTATTGCAGAAACCTTCTCGAAGATCCCAAAAACACGCAACAGGCAGTCAGGGACGGACGCTTGCGCGGAAAATTTCTTATTGCACCAAAATTGATCTATAATAGTGCCCAAGTTGCTATGACATACGCAATGAGGGATGTCGGTATGGAAGGCTCCGTTTATGAACTCACGGTTGCTGTATCAATCCTATTGACAAAGCTGTGCAATGGGGAGGCGGATACTGTTGTTGAAGAGGATCTCCGGCCGGCATTATTGAAAAAAAATATTGATGGTGATTTTGTAACTTCAATGATTAATGTCTAGCGGTTTTTTCCGTTTATCCAGTTGAAGGGTCTCTTTCATTTGATCGACGTAACTGTATTGTTTCATTCGTTAGAATATCTTAATTGATATCCTTCAAGGTGTACCTAAATAATCTCTTTTACCAATCTCAACTCCATTGTGCCGTAAAATATTATAAGTAGTGGTTACATGGAAATAGACATTGGGTATCGCATGCCCTAATAAAAATTGCATGCCCTTGTAATGCGTTTCTTTATCATGACGTTTGGTGACTATAGGTTTATCTTCGGTGCCATCAATTTGTTCTGGCGAAAAACCTTCAATGAAAGCTATAGTTTTGCCAATTCGTTGTTTTAGTTCTTTTATATTTCGCTCATTATCATCACTAGTAGGAATTTCAACCCCTGCCAACCGAGCTACAACACCCCGTGCAGTTTCGCATGCTATCTGCACTTGCCGGACCATATTAAACATGTCCGGAAAAAGTCGGACATCAATAATACTCGAAATATCCAATTTTTTTGTTTCTACATGCTCCTGCGCCTTATCTAGGATTTTATCGAGATTATGTAATATATTAACCAAACGCGGAACGCTCGCCTGGTACATTGAAATAGTCATTATTATTTCCTTTTTTTGTATTTAAAATATAGCGATAGGAATACACGTGTAGATATAACCCTGCCAAGGTAAATCATTGCGGGGGTCCAGTAATGTAATCACTAGAATCATAATTTGGAAAAATTAGAACGACCGCAGTATTCAAAGTGTTTTTTGACTATGTTAGTTGGGTTTAAATGAGTGTATCTAAACAATTGTCGTATGTCCTTATGTCCAGACTTGTCAGTCGCTTGGGTTGTATTTGGAAATGCAAGTTTTGTAAAAGTTGAAAGGATATTTTCCTCGATCAATTTTTGATGGATCGTAATAATTCTAAACTAATAGTAGATAATCAAGTCGTTGAGTTAATATGAGTTTTAAATATATTCAACTTCCAATATAGAAAAGTTGAATTGCAAAAATTATTTCGTTAATGATATTGGATCAAATGTAGGTTTTCAGATTAGCCTATTAAAATAAGAAAGTTTTTATGTACTGATCCTCTAATAAGAGAAGCACAAAATCTACATTTAAATAATGTTTTAGAAGTTTTATGTCATCTCAAAAAATATTGGTAACAGGTGGAGCTGGATATATTGGTAGCCACTTTTGTAAATTACTCGCTGCTAGGGGCGACGTTCCAACAACCGTCGACAATCTATCAACTGGTCATCCTTGGGCTGTCAAATGGGGCGAACTGGAACAATGCGATATCCGTGACGAAGATCGTCTCTCTGACGTTTTTGAACGTCATAAACCAGATGCGGTAATACACTTTGCAGCACATTGCTATGTGGGCGAGTCCGTCAAAATTCCAGAGAAATACTATAATAATAACATTGGGGGAATGATGGCACTCTTAAATGTAATGCGACAACACAATGTTAATTATCTTGTTTTTTCTAGTTCTTCGGCAACATTTGGTGAGCCTTTGTCGATCCCTATGGATGAATCACACCCTCAGAACCCGACCAGCCCTTATGGTTTTACAAAGTACATGGGGGAGAGAATGATGCTTGACTATGAGATCGCGCACGGTTTGCGTTTCGTATCATTGCGTTATTTCAATGCTGCTGGCGCAGATCCCGAGGTTGAGATCGGTGAAGCTCATGATCCAGAGACACATTTGATCCCGTTGATATTAGATGCTGCATCGGGTCGACAAAAAGAGATTTCAATATTTGGCACAGACTATGAGACCCGCGACGGTACCTGCATTCGAGACTATATTCACGTATCTGACCTCGCGGATGCTCATTTGCGGGCCTTGGATTATCTCCTGACTGGCAAGGAGTCTCAGTTTCTAAACTTAGGTAACGGGAATGGATACACTGTGCGCGAGGTAATCAATCTCGGAATACAAGTCACAGGCCAAGCTATTAGCATCACGGAAGGTAGGCGTCGCGCTGGCGATCCCTCGAAGCTGATAAGCGACTCAACGCAGGCAAAAAAGATACTGGGTTGGCAACCAAAACATACTAATTTGCAAACCATAATTGAAGACGCCTGGCGGTGGCATCGGAAATATTTTAACTAACCCCATTTTCTGCTGAGACCATCAAAAGAATGTGAGTAATCACGTGTTGAATACCGTTCCAATTCATAAATTAATGATGTAGTTAGATAAAATATTTAAACACCATAGGCTTTTCTTAAATTATATGATGAAATTAAAACATGAATAGTGCTGGCAAGCTAGTGATTGTCGGTGCGGGACCATCAGGTTTGGCTGCTGCACTGGAAGGAACTAAAAATGCAAACGATGTTGTGGTATTTGAAAGTTCTAGCCACTTAGGTGGTTTGTCTAGAACGGTCGATTTTGAAGATTGTCGATTCGATGTTGGGCCTCATCGCTTTTTCACAAAAAATGCGGAGGTCGATCAGCTATTTAACGACATTTTGGGGAACGACCAAATCCGCGTTAAGCGACTTACCCGTATATTTTACAAGGGCAAATACTTCAACTATCCGATTACTCCACTAAATGCATTCCTCGGTCTGGGAGTTTTTAACAGTATAGCAGTTCTTATAAGCTATGCTTTTGTTCGTGTTAAGGCATTAACATTACCCTCCCAACCAAATAACTTTGAAGAATGGGTAACCAACCAATTTGGTTCCCGTTTATACCGAATATTTTTTAAAACTTATACTGAGAAGGTATGGGGTATTCCATGCACTGAAATTAGTGATCAGTGGGCAAGCCAGCGTATAAAAAATTTGGATTTGTGGGAAGCAGTTGTCAGATCTTTATTTGGATCACGTGGAAAAGTAATCAAAACCCTTATCGATGAATTTGGATACCCCCGAATGGGTTGTGGACAATTTTATCACAAAATGGCTTCTATTATTGAGTCGAATGGTGGTGAGGTCAGGCTAAACAGTCCTGTCGAGCGCATATGCCATCAAGATCAAGTGGTTAAATCAATAGTGGTCAAAAATAATAATGAAGAACAAATTATTACCGGAGATTATTTTCTCTGTAGTGCTCCTTTAACCGAAATATTAGAAATGTTGGAACCGGCGCCGCCAACAGAGGTCCAAGAAGCTAGTCGGGCCCTACGCTATAGGGATCATATTGGCGTACACCTAAAAATGCGCGATATAAAATTTTCAGATAATTGGATATACATCCATTCGCCAGAAGTCAAAATGGCTCGTATAGCAAATTATCGTAATTTTTCCCCGTCAATGGCCGACAAAGACGATATTAGTCCAATGACGGCTGAATACTTTACATTCAAAAATGATGCTGTTTGGTCTCTTTCTGATGACCAACTCATAGACCTTGCCATTAGAGAACTCTCCAAGATGGGACTCGCAAAATCAGATCAGTTTGTTAGTGGGTTTGTTATAAGAAGCGAAAAGGCCTATCCGGTGATCGACCAGAACAGTATTTTATATGTCGAAATAATTCGCAATTGGATCAAGGGTTTTGATAACCTAATTCCCATTGGTCGCTCTGGCATGTTCAAATATAATAACCAAGATCACGCCATTGCAACAGGATTGTTAGCGGCACGGACGGCACTTGGTTTGGGTCAATTTGATCCTTGGAATGTGAATATTGACGCAGAGTATCTCGAAGAAGATAGAAATAGTTTGTAGAATTAATGTAAAAACCACCTTATTCGCGCTGATTGTTGGCGTGTTTGTATTTACTGAAGTCGCAACGGGGACAGCTGTTTGCTAGGGGTCGATGCCCCGTTGTGGATTTAGAAGCTAGGCCGAACAGTCTTGGCTCAACTAAACTCCATATTGTCCAACTTATACAAAATAGGTTTAGTAAGTGATGACAGCGAAACTTTTCGCAGTTTTCTCTCATCAAAATTATCGTCAGATAAGTAGTTCTCAAAACACTTTTTTAAATCTTTCCACTCTTTATCAATAGCGGCAAACCAAGCAGTATTTCGATTTCTGCCCTTTTTTATTCCCATTTGCCTAAACACACCTTCATAAGAAAACCCCAATCGCTGAGCGGCATTACGACTTTTTATATTTAGAGCATTACACTTCCATTCATACCTTCTATATCCATTTTCAAACGCCCACTTCATCATAAGAAACATTGCCTCTGTTCCTTCAGTTGTGTTTTGAAGGAGGGGAGAGTAGTTGATGTGTCCAACTTCTATTGATCCATCATTTGGCTTTATACGAAGATAGCTTGCTATGCCCACTGGTATGGAGTCTGATTTTCTAATTATTGCCAAAAAAACTGGATCGTTTCCTTTTTCAAATTCTTTTATCCAATCAGCATATATTTCAACGGTTTCAAATGGACCATATGGCAAGTAAGTCCAGTTTATTTCCTCCTTGTCGATCGCATTCGACTCAAACAAATGAACCGAGTGTTTATCGGCTTTCAATGGTTCCAATCGGACTAAATTTCCTTCAAGTATGATATTTGATGGATGGGGTCGAACTTTAAAATTATCTACAATTTCACCAATTTTCATTCTTTTTATTTTTAATCCCACTCAGTAGTAACGTTGTTTTTTTCTTGTTTAATATCAAAAACTTATTTCACCGTAATAGTACGCGTGTAAGTAACGTGTAACTCACCTATCACTCTGCACGTTTTTTCTACGCCTTTGAAACTATTGCAATTCAATAGTTTACGCAATCAGCACTCGCACACTGTACGACGAAGAACGTGCATAAACCATGCACGTTCTTCTGTTCGTTTGTTCACTTGTTCTTCAGTGTCAAACGTCTGCCAAACTGTGCTTGCTGCTCTATCAGCTTGTCTAACTCACCAAGTTCAGCAGCATCTCGCATCTTACGCAGCACGTCAGTTACTTCTGCTTCGCTGCTAAGCTCTATTGCATTCTTACCTTTAGAAAACTCCAAAGGCTTGCTTCCGTAACGCACAACAAGATTAATTTTACCATCTATGCTTGCTGTCCACCAACGCTTAACACGTTTAGCAACCTCAACCTTCTTTTGATTACCTTCTACATCTGTAATCCACTTTTGCTTGGTAGCTGCGTAGTCTTTGTTTGAAGCTAGAAGAATTTGCTCGTCAATCTTCGCAATTAGCTTGCGACGACGTATTGCAGTAGCGTTGTTGCTAGCGAGTGGCTTAAAAGCCACGAAATTCAATGTATCAAGTACTGTCATGTTAGCCTCATTAGTTGCTAACACTATTGTGCTTTCAGAACTTGGTGACTGTCATCTGAAGATTAGTAATCTGTTTGCAGAAACTTACTTAACTTTGAATTAGCAACGATTGGCTTAGGTTCAGTATCTCTACTAATGTTATCGATTGCACGTTCAACTACACTTATTTTTACGTCTATCTTCTTGACTATGCGACTATCATCATGCTGCTTCTCTATACTGCGTGAAGTTACCAAGCGTGGCAAGTTACCAAGGCTTGCATCAATCAAGCTACCATGTCCAAAGTCCAAGCACCTATCAAACCATGTCTGCAAGCTAGCATCAGCGGCGACAATTTCTTGCAGTATTTCCAGTGCATCCTCACATAAGCTTTCGGACTTGCTATCCAGCTTATATGCTGCAGCTTTCTTGCCTTTACGATGATAAGCATCAGAACGATTACGCATCATAATCGCCTCTTTCAACTTATCCTCGTAGCGTTTGAGTTCACTTGGTTTACCTTTAAGCTCTTCCCTAAATTGCTTTTGCGTATCCCATTCAGCAGCAATTTGTTCGTACTCATCAGCACTTAGCCAACTTTGCAGCTGACGGTTTTGCACGTTTTCTCCACGCCTCAGTTTGTCTAATATGCTCTTGAGCTTATCTACCTTCAGCTGTTCTTGGTTTGTAAGCTCCGTGCGACGAGGATTAGCTTTATCAATCCGTTCTTGCAGCAGCTTGCGGAAGTCACTGCTTGGCTTCTTCTTGCTGTCGTACCATTCACCCATCAGCACTAACCCAAAAGTTATTCATAGCTCGCTCAAATAAAAGAATCTCATCATTTAAGCTTGATTGCGGATCTTCCTGTATAATCCGTTACATTAAATAGCGGCTTGTAATCCTTGGATTCGAAGTATTCATCAACAGCTTTCCTTGCCCCTTCCCAATGCCCATAATCGTCAATAATTAAAACGCCACCTCGGCTTAAGCTGGGATATAACTGATCTAACTCTGCTTTCGTTGATTCATACCAATCAGTATCCAATCGAAGTACCGAGATATCTGAAGGTATATTTTTATTTATCTTGAGAGTCTCACAAACATCTCCCTTGATGAATCTAAAACCGTCAAGGTTTAACCCAGAAGTAATACAGTTATTCTTTACATCATCAAGCGATGCATAACACCATTCGTTATGGGATTCTTTTTGACTATCTAGGTACTCACTTTTTGCGCCTACCTGAGTACTAGCCTCTACATCATACTCCGTCGGTTCAGTCATACCTTCAAAGGTGTCAAACATCCAAACATTCTTGTTTGAACCTAAACATTCAAACAAACGCTTAGCCAATATTCCGTTTCCACCTCTCCACACACCACATTCAACAAAATCACCAGGTATTTTGTTTTCAACCACATATCGGCAAGACTTAAGTGTGTTAACCATCCTTGGCACACTTGTCATCGTGTATTCGCTATCAAGGACGTATTTGATCAATTCAACATCGAGGTCACCAAGCTCTACAACAATATCATGATATCTAATACTCTTACGCTTAATAGTGTACCCTAGTGCGTTAATAAGATTGAAGATGCTTCTCTTAACAATTTTTTTCATTTCTTCTTCCTACCCTCAATGGTACCAAGTGGCTTAGAGGTTATATCATATACAACCCGGTTAATGCCGCGTACCTCATTTATAATTGGATGGGTGAGTTCTACCTAAGAATTCCATATCGAAGGGAAAAAAATCTGTTCCGCCTAAAATTTTGCCTTCTTCCTCAAAGATTAAGGGTTTGATTTTTGTTCGTTTTAGCAGTTCATAGCCAGCATTACCCGTCGTTACCACGGCCATCATGACTGGAAGAAACGTTTTGCCTTGAATTTTTTATTCTTATGATAGGACAACAATCGACGCTTCACCCATCTAAGCCCAGGAATATACTTCAGCGCATTGAACCTTCTAAATAAAGATTCAATTGCCAAAACCGACTTGTTGCCGTTATGACGAAAGTCAGAAGCTTGGTCAACAATACCATTATTATCAATAGGGTCAGACTTCAATTCTGTTGCATTAGAATTAACTAGGAAGGCTACGATTGATTCATAGACTCGAAGAGACCACACTCTATTTTCTGCTTTTGTGTTTTCAAGCATACCACACCTACGGTTAATTTTATCCATCATAACCTTTGTATACTCGATAAAAGAAAATTTACGAGGCCCAAAGTCCCTCATATATGAAGTATGAGTATCCTCTACAACCAACATTCCTCCATCGTTTATTTTACTCAAAAGCATTTCGGTGGTAACGATTTGCTGCTCATATGTGTGCCCACCATCATCCAACACAACATCAACTGATGTAATTTCTTCAACAAACCTATTCCAAAAGTTCTCATCAGACTGATTTCCAATATAGATCTCAAATCCTTCTTCTTCCCATTTTTTTGCATTCGGATTTAGGTCTACACCTATAATCCTTGCTTTAGGTCCGAAAAAATCTCTCCACATAAAGAGTGACCCGCCAAACAACACACCAATTTCGACAAATGTAATTTCTTTGTCACGATATTGTGCAAACAAGTCATCATAAACATCAAAATAAGTAGTGAGCTTGATACTGCGGTACGGGCTTTTTTTGTAAGATTGATAACTTAAAGAATTTTTCATTTCTTCTTCCGACCTTCAGTCAACGCGCCTTTCAGCATCCCAGTCGTAAAGTCAAACTCTTTGCACAGATCTTTCACTTTCTTCAGTGCCCCTGTTCGCTCACGCTTCTTCGCTTCAGCCATCTGTTCTTTCTAACTCTTTCAGCTTTGTGTCTTTTTCGATGTAGCTAAGAAATGGCTGCTTCCTAACCAATAGCGAGCCTCTTACGAGTTACTACGATTTTCAGTAGTCGCACGTTTGTGCAACGTTCTGTGTAAATGTAAGAAAAAAGTTCAGCAAAATCAATGGAGAAGATTTTAATGAGAAGGTCCTGTGTAAGTCATTAACTAAATTAAATCAATAACTTACTCAAGAAAAACTACTCCCACTCAATGGTACCAGGTGGTTTAGAGGTTATATCATATACAACCCGGTTAATACCGCGTACCTCGTTTATAATTCGATTGGCGGTTCTCCCTAAAAATTCCATATCGAAGGGAAAAAAATCTGCTGTCATGCCGTCGGTTGAAGTGACTGCACGGAGGGAACAGACATAGTCATACGTTCGCCTATCACCCATGACACCTACAGTTTGCACCGGTAATAAAATTGCAAAAGCCTGCCATATTTCATTATAGAGCCCGGCACCTCTAATTTCTTCCAAATATATGGCGTCCACTTCACGCAGGGTATTCAATTTTTCAGGAGTGATCTCGCCTGGGATGCGAATGGCGAGCCCGGGTCCTGGAAAGGGGTGCCTCCCTACGAAGTGTTCTGGCAGACCAAGCTCTCTACCCAATTCCCGGACCTCGTCTTTAAACAGTTCTCTCAGAGGCTCTAACAACTTCACATTCATAACCTCCGGTAGGCCACCTACATTGTGATGGGATTTGATTGTGACACTCGGTCCACCGTCGAATGAAACGCTTTCAATTACATCAGGGTATAGTGTTCCCTGAGCCAAAAAGTTGGCTCCGCCTAATGTTTCTGCTTCTTCCTCAAATATTTTAATGAAGGCATTACCAATAATCTTACGCTTCTGCTCAGGGTCACTAATGCCATCTAGTTTCTCTAAAAAAAATTCTGACGCATTATTATGAATAAGTGGAATTTTATAATGATCTCGAAATAATTCGACTACTTGCTCCGGTTCACCTAAGCGCATCAATCCTGTATCCACAAAAACACACGTTAATTGATCACCAATAGCCTCATGGAGGAGGACGGCGACGACAGAGGAGTCTACCCCACCTGACAAACCACAGATGACTTTGCTTTTTCCTACCTCCTTTCGTAATTTAGAAATTGCTTGGTCTTTGAATGCGGACATCGTCCAATTTCCACTGCAGCCGGCGACCTTATGCGTGAATGTCCGTATTAACTCTGCCCCATATGGCGTATGCACGACTTCAGGATGAAATTGAACACCGTAGAATTTTCGATCATCATCTGCCACAATTGCGTATGGAGCAGCGTCACTTTTACCGACAACGTGGAAGCCACTTGGAAGGGATGTTACCCGATCTCCGTGGCTCATCCATACCTGCTGTTGTGATCCTTTTTTCCAGGTAGCATCCAGGAGTTTGCAATCGCCAGTTATTGCCACAGTTGAATAGCCAAATTCTTTTTTTTCATTTGTTTCTACCTTGCCACCCAATCGTTCAATCATGGTTTGCTGGCCGTAACAAATTCCCAACACCGGTAGTCCCATGTTAAAGAGTTCATCTGGTGCACGAGGTGTATCCATTTCGGTGACCGATGCAGGACCCCCGGATAGGATGACGCCGTTGGGTTTAAAATCTTTTATGCTTTTTGATGAAACCTTATTAAAGGGGTGTATTTCCGAATATACACCCGATTCCCTCACGCGCCTCGCTATCAATTGTGTAACTTGGGAACCAAAATCAATGATGAGAATACGGTCTGTCATGATAACGGACTCATAGCCGAGTTGATGAATTAAGAAAAGTAAAACAGGAACCTATGTGGTGTGCTACTCTTTC
>Ga0209501_10000700_pt1 | contig 39463 bp, 33 predicted proteins | sample ArcticOcean_MG_C_4_FD_187434 | JGI IMG/M metagenome (GOLD analysis project Ga0209501, IMG submission 187434) | Marine microbial communities from western Arctic Ocean - ArcticOcean_MG_CB4_134 (SPAdes) (version 2) | ecosystem: Environmental > Aquatic > Marine > Oceanic | place: Arctic Ocean...
CCTTCTTTATGAGACCAACAGCACGCCCGTTATCTCCAACTTGATGAGCAATCACACCAAGCAGATGAAGAGCGTCGGTATGATTGGGGTTGGTTTGTAGTATCTGTTCATAAATGGTCCCAGCCTTTGACAAGTCACCTACGGTGTGGTGCTTAACTGCGATACCCAAGGCTTGCTCGAGAGTTACAGTTTGTTCCTCGGAAAAATGCTTTTCTCCATTCATAATTGGTACATTTTCCCTTATCATTATAACTCTCAGCTTGTTTTTTTGGTGCCGGTTAGATCAACTGATTGTTGACTCCGGGGTACAAGAACCAGAAGATTACAACGCGATGACCGAACCTTGTCAACTCTCAGCTACCGAAATGGCACTTCGTCTGAAAGCGGGTGATTTAACACCCCAGATGATCGCGGTATCTTGCATCAATCGGATCACCAGCCGTGATGATGATGTTCGCGCCTGGGCCCATTTTGATCGGGATCAAATTTTGGCGACCGTCCAATCATTATCTCCTGGTCCCCTTTTTGGCATTCCAGTGGGGGTAAAAGATATCATCGAAACCGATGACATGCCGACTGAGTATGGATCAAAGATTTATGCCGGTCATCTGCCGGATATCGATGCATCCTGTGTTGCTACCATCAGGACGGGAGGCGGTATTGTTATGGGTAAGACCGTTACAACGGAGTTCGCTTGGCGACGCGCGAACCAAACCCGAAATCCTCATAACCCGTGTCATACTCCTGGTGGCTCTTCAAGCGGTTCTGCCGCCGCGGTAGCCGATTTTCAAGTCGCCCTTGCTCTCGGCACTCAGACAGCGGGATCCGTCATTCGACCTGCAGCTTTTTGCGGCGTTGTAGGGTTCAAGCCAACTTACGGCCGCTACCCCATAGAAGGAGTAAAGCCACTATCACCCAGCCTTGACACGGTCGGACTGTTCGCGCGATCAGTCAGTGATATTGCGTTATTCGACACAGCTTTGACCGGCGTTAGGCACAAACTGGAATCCGGTCCACCTAAACTAGTTGTTTTCGTCCCTTTTTCTGATCGGTTGGAGGAGGCGGGGGCCAAAGCAATTGAGGATGCCGCTCGTCGTCTATCCGCTGCGGGGGCCACCGTCACGGAGGTTCCGTTTGAATCTGCCTTCGATGACATTTCTGCCGCCCATGAAACCATTATGATTGGGGAAATTGGCCGAGCACTAAATTACGAACTCGAAAAGTTTCCAGATAGTTTGAATGATTATTACCGGGACAATATTTCCCGCGGTGCATCTATTCCCGAAGGCGAAATTACTAACGCCCGAACTGCCTTGGCCAAGGCCCGTAAGAGTGTAACATCGGTATTCGAAAACACTGACCTAATTTTAACCCCACCTGCTACCGGACCGGCGCCCGAAGGGCTCGAATTCACCGGTGATCCATTATTTAACAAGATCTGGACTGCGCTGGGCTGGCCCTGCCTAACCCTACCGACCACAAAACATATTAATTCTCTCCCACTCGGCATTCAAATTGTGTCGCCCCAGAACGAAATATCAGCATTTCTAGCCAACGCTGCATGGGTCGAAACGACGCTCAACCAATAATATTTTTCTGGACCTTGCCGTTCAGTCCAATCGACAAGCTGTTACTCAAGAAGATTACTAATGGTTTTTCGTTCGAAATTGTCTGCGAAAAGGGTTACAAACGATGAACCAAGGGGACGCGGTGGTGGTGGCGCCAATGGGTCGGGGGCAATCAGTGAGCCAGTCGGGCAGTCATCGTCCGCCAGAAAAGAGTTGCGGCGTATCGCTGCCTGTACCAAGTTAAAGCTTCGTAAGCTAGGCTCTCCCGAATTTCTGGGTGTCGACCGAGGAAGCGGGCGGTGCTGATCAACTGGTTGACGTTGCCGAACGGCGCGTAGTGAACACACGGAACGAAATAGTTCCTAAGTTCGGCGAAATCCAGCTGCAGTAGGGTGGTCTTTGCGGCGATGGCCTCGAAGATGCGGAAATTTATGGTATGTTCCTGGCTAGTGACGAGACCGCTACTGATGGTGGTGCACCCTCGCTTGAGTAGTTCAATATAACCTTTCTGCCCGACGCTGTTTTCGGCCGACTTATCAGTGAATCTGTGGAATAAGGGTAGCCCCGCATCCAATAGATGGGCGAGCCAAAGATCCCGGTAACCCCGTCGGGCACCTACGAACAGGAGTTCCAGATCCTTTTTCTCCACCTTGACGTCGTCCATCTGGACAAAATCCACTGGAAGGACCGGCCCTACCAAAACCTGGCAGTTAAGCCGTGCCGCGTCCAAATAGGGGTGCTCATTCTGGGAGAGGATGAGGTCGGAAATGGAGCTCCAATATTCAGCGTAGTTGGGTAAGGGTCGGTGGGCGTCTATTATCAGTGTCACCAGCTTGAACCCGTAGGCCGCCTTTAAGCGCCCTAGTTCCTCGCGGTCGATACACTGCTGGCCGCCCATGAAAGTGCCTTCGAAGAAGACGATATTTGGACGGAAGCGGTCAAGATGCGCTTCCAGCGCTTCGATCCCCCGGCTCAAGGTCTCATCGGACCGTGGTTTGACTAGGTGAAAATTCTCAGTGTGGATGGCGTCGGCTTCATGCACTTGGAATTTCTCGAAAGCTGCCGCGCCCGTCCCCTTGAGATGTAGGGTTATGACATTTTCATCCCAGTCGGGCGTGCAGCGGACAAATTGCTGTGCCACCAAAAGTACCGATTGGTCGCCGCCGCTCATTCCCGCCCCAAAAACCTCTGATTTGGACGGTTCCGGGAATGTGCCGGAACGCCATTTTTCCAATGCCTCGGTATAGCTCCTGAGCAAATAGCTCTCGATTTTTGGGTCCAGTCGGTCGCCGGCTATTCCAACCTCCGGACAAGGGGCAAGATAGTTCAATAGATCCGGATAGATTTTTGCCAGAGCCTCGTAATAGGCCTTGGTGGTTTTTGCATCCACAGTGTTGCCTTGGTATTCACCAAAACGGGTGGAGTTAGCAAAAATGATAGGAAAATCGATGATAGCTTTATCAAACACCGTTCTGGCCTTGGCGGGTTCGTCCGTATGTGCGAAGGCGCGGGCCAGATGGTAATAGGCGTGCGGGTTCCAGGGATTGACCTCCAGACTGTCAAACAGGAAAGGGATCGCCCTCGTCGGATCGCCTCCATCGAAAATTTCCAGAGCTTGAGCCATCAACTCGTGGCTGCGCCGCACTTCGCTGTCAACACCTGACTGATCTGCGCTCCCGAAGTTGATCACCGGATAGGGTCCACAGGTGCCGTCTTCAGCAAAAATCGATGGTAGCCGATCCTGGGCGAGTGCCAGAGTTTCCTTGGCCAATGCAACCCCGCCAACGGCGTTCAAAGCGCGGGCCAGATAGTAATAGGCATCCGGATTGCCTTTCTGGAATCCTAAAGCCTGTTCTAGGTTGAAAATCGCCTCACTAGGATTGTCGGCGTTAAGCGCCGCGATGCCCCGCTGAACCAACCTATGGCTTTTTTCCACCGGCGTCGGATTAATCTTTTTAGCGCACATATCCTATGTTCCATAAACAAGAGGCCCGAAGGTTGCCCAAATCTGGAAGGGCTGCCTCATAACGTTGAGGGTATCCTGTAACATATTGATAATAAGCCCGATTATACGTATAAATCGCATTTTTCACAGTTTTAAGCAATTTCCAAGCTGGGCTGCCCGTGAAAATCGTTTAAAATGTGGATTTTTGTTCTATCTTGATTTAAGCGGAGAATTTTCGAGTGGAAAGTAAAACAACCCTAAAAATTCATATCGGTGGCAATACTTCTAAGGTGGGTTGGAAGATACTTGACGTCCAGAATGGACCCCATGTCGATTTTCTAGCCAACTGCACAGATATGTCGTTTATCGAAGATGAATCTGTTGTTGAAATATACGCGTCGCATGTTTTCGAACATCTTGGCCACCGACAAGAGTTGTTACCCGCACTGAGTGAATGTCATCGTATCCTATGCGCGAACGGCAGACTCTTGATGAGCGTACCGGATTTGCGCAAACTCGCCGCTTTATTTACAGTTGACGGACTTTCCACCAATCAACTTTATGAAATCATGCTGATGATGTATGGCGGTCAATTGACACCACATGATTTCCACAAAACCGGACTGTTTGAAGAATTGATCGTGAAATATCTCCAAACCGCTGGATTTAAGAGTATTGAAAAGGTTGATGAATTCGGCTTATTCAACGATTCAAGTGTGCGTCGATTCGGTGGAATCCTGATCAGTCTAAATATCATCGCAGTTAAATAGGTTTTTGGTTATTCCTTCCCTGGGTTATAGAATATAAACAACCAAATTAATTATGTCAGCTACTAGGTCCAAAACATTTACCCCTGCCGGACGTGTGTAACTAATATTGATTTACCGTGCTCCCCCCACAAAGTTAGTTGGTGGGTAAGAGTTCTTTCACGATATCTAGAACTTGAGCTAGTTGCCGATTATCATGAACATTATGGAGCATAGATGATTAAAACGGCACCAATTATCAGAACGGCCTGCAGTCGGAATATCGGAACAACATCTCAGCGCACAGTGATCGCAACATCATCTACTTGGTTAAATGGTTCAAACTTGTCAAAAAAATCGATAACGCGAGAATTGTCTCCGTCAGCCACAATGCTCCCGGTTTCGAGAGCTTCTCGGAACGTGGTTTGACCAAATATCCATTTCAGCAAAAAGGTTCTGTCAAATTTTATAGTCGCGTCGCACTCTGCAGGCGGCAACTCGTAGAACTGGCAAACACCCCCACGAATTTCTAGTGCACACGACTCTTTTGAGTCAGTGGTTTCCAAGACTACGCGCATATGTGTTTCCCAAGATTCTTCCGGTTTCAATCGTACTGTCATCACCTTAAGTATCCCGCTTAGAGGAAATCCCTGAACCTGGTCCTGTGAACCTAGCACCACGCCTGCCTTTCCCAGGTCCAAATCTCCGTCCAGTTCCATTGCTGAACTTAACGCCCAATTGCGCCATGTAGCGTTTTTCTGTTCATAGGCCCAACAACGCAGAGCCTCCGCTTTTAAAGCGCGTGCCTCTGTGTCGTTGTGATCAACGCGTATGAGCCAAGTTAATAATTCAGCAGCCCACTGGGCATCACCATCCGAAAGCGCGCTTTGGGCGGCAGCGATCAGCTTGTTTCGGCCACCCATCATTTTGATATAGCGCGAGGCTTTTTCCGTCCAAGGTGTCGGATCCAGGGAAACCGGGTCACCCTGATACCAACCAAGATATCCCGCAAATATAGCAGGGATAGCGTGCTTGTAGGAGCCATAAAATTCTCCCAGCCACGGATGGTTTCGTAACCTATCCGGCATGGTTACAACCTCTTTAATTTCATCCGGAGTGTAACCCTTGTTCATATAACGGAGAGTTTGATCATGAACAAATTGCACTGCATCCCGATAATCAATGAGGAGCTGGTCAATTTTTTCAGCTCCCTCGACCGCGTGACCGTGATGAGGAATGAGAACCTCAGCTTTAAAGTCCCGCAAACGATCCACGCCGTTTACCCAGATCATCGGATTCCGAAACCTCGTGCCACGGAGAGCATAGATGTTAGGAAAGGATTCGTATACCGCATCTGCCGACAGCAATGTTTGTTGTCTTGGCAGCCAAACAGCGCATTGGTCCTCTGTTTCAGACGGGATAGCGTGAATCTCGAACTTTATGCCACCGGTTTCACCTTCGTAAAATTTGGTAAAGGTTTTGGTGGGGGCAACAAATGTTCGCCGACCGGGACGCTGAGGTGGTCCGAGACCAGCGCCAACGGTACCGTTTTCTCCGATCGGCAGGCGCATACCAAATTGGTACATGGCGCGGCGACCAAGAATGGGGGCAATTAATCCCACATCCCTAATGACGTGCTCTGTGAGGTCTTCCTGAGCAATAATCTCGACGCCCCTCGCAGCTAACTGCTCGTCAGAGATGAATGCCTTGGTTCCACTCACATGGTCAGCGTGGAAATGAGTATAAATGACCGTTTTAATTGGTTTTTCGGTTATTTTTTTAAGCTCGGCTGCCACGATTTCAGCAGTTTCCATGCTAGTTAATGTATCGACCAGGATACAGGCGTCATCTCCTTCTATCAGGGTACAATTAACAACCGAGTATCCGAACGCGAAATGTATATACCCTTTTAACGTATGGATCTCCGGCTTCATTGCATCCTGATGACGGGCGAGTTCCGGATGTACCGAGGGGCGGCTCCTATCCATAAGAATTCTCCGAATGGTTTAGATGGCACCAATACCACTCATTATCAAAATAGCAAATATTGCGGGCTTGAGATGTAGCCCGTAGCCGCCATACGAAAGACTCTCTTCCACCAAAGGGGGGTACAGATAAAAACATCATTTCTGTTACCCCATGTGTTACCCCGAAAGGAAAATGGGTTAGACATGATTTATCTAACCCATTGAAAAGGTTGGTAGCGGAGGAGGGACTTGAACCCCCGACACGCGGATTATGATTATGATTTTGTCCTAAACTACCAGTTCCTCGAAAGTTCTTGATATACCAGCGTAAATCACTGGAATCATTGATTCTATTCTATTTTGAGAATCTACGTCCAGCGATAAAATGACACATCTTGATACAGACTGCATCGTTATAAAGGGACCAAAATCCGCGTATTACTCGCCTTCGGGGTCGTCTTCTTGGAAGTGTTTGTGCTCCCAATTACCGCGTTTTAAATTCCTGCCTATAAAGACAACTTACTAGGGAGGTTTGAAATGACGTCTGTGTTGGTTTTTCACGAAGTAGATGATGTCGACCACTGGTTATCTTCACCCAAGCGTTCGGAAGTTTTAGGCGCACTTAATATCACTGTAAAAACTTATACCGATCCCACTGGGTCCAACAGGGTAGGTTTGTTGCTTGAAGTTCCGGATATGGGCGCATTTGAAGGGTTGATGGAATCCGAAGCGGGTGCTGAAGCAATGAAGTTCGATGGTGTTCGCTCCGACACTGTCCAAATACTTGTGGCATCACCAGTAAAGTCATCTTGGGGCGCCCCAGAAGTATAAGCATCGATTATACTTCACCGGCCACTCTGATGCTACGGATCAGAGGTCAATTTCTTCGGGATGTTTGCGCTACCGGTTAGAGAGATTTACCATCATTGCAATAAGGAGAAACGCTTTATACGAGGGAGGAAATTATGAAAGCTTGGTTTCTTGCTAGTTACAATCCCGAAGGACTTAAGGGTTTAATGGCGAGTGGTTACGACGCTCGAAAGAATGCAATAGAAAAACTTTGCAACACTATGGGCGTAACTCTTCTAGATGTTACATTCACGCGTGGAGAGTATGACATCATCGCTAGCGTAGATGCCCCGAGCGAAGAGGTCGCACTTGGAGTACTTATTGCTATTCAATCTAGCGATATTGCTTTGAAAGTTGCTATACTAACTGAGTTGAATATTGATGCTATTGTAGGTCACGCTAACAAGGCACGGCCAGCATACGCACCACCCGGTACAACTTAGTTATTTATTAGTCGTCGTTTACTAGTTCGGTAGGTTTGAAGAAATAGACAATTTCTTTGACCCACTTTTAGAGATGGGTAACGGTGAGATCACCCCGTGGGTCATTCCAAAGTTTGCTCAATAATTACATGAGTGCAGCTTATCGTCTGATTCAAATTTTGGGAGTTCTTTATGACCTTTGAACATACCCACACTGAGTGGTCTGGTGTTATGTTTTCCATATTGCGCGATGCAGGTGTTAAGCTGTTTTGTTATGTTCCCGATCGAGGGAATGACTGTCTCATCTCGTTGGCTGAAACGGATAATAAGGCTCGAGCAATTTTATTGACAACTGAAGAAGAGGGGCTTGCGATATGTGCGGGTGCCGACCTCGTGGGGGAGCGTGGCATCCTGTGTATGCAATCAAGTGGAGTTGGTAATTGTCCTAATTACTTATCGCTAGTGAGCGGAGCACGGTTTCCATTGTTAATGATGATAACAATGCGAGGAGATTATGGCGAACAAAATCCATGGCAGTACCCTATGGGGCGGGCTGTTGAGCCGATTTTGAAGACGATGGAAGTATTAATGTTCAACGTTGAACATCAAAACGAATTAGAAAGAACCACCGTCGCTGCTTTAAATGCCACTGGAAAGGGAGCGCAGTCAGCCGCAATAATATTGAGCCAAAAATTTCTTGGGACTAAAGGTTTCTGATCAGATGAGTGCCTTATCTTCTATTCCTTTAACTGCCAACATTGATCGTCGCGAATTACTTCGCAAATTGTTTTCGGAGCCCGCCGAGTGGCTTTTTGTAAGTGGTCTTGCTGGGGCATCGAAAGATGCCGCAGCTCTAACAGATGATGGTATTAATCTATTTTCCATGGCGGGTACTATGGGGGCTGCGGTACCTATGGGTTTAGGTGTAGCCCTTTCAGCGCCAAATCATAATGTCGCGGTGATTACTGGTGATGGTGAGATTCTGATGGGGATAGGAGCTTTAGCGACGGCGGCTTCAGTACAGCCGAATAATCTCAGGATTGTCTGCCTGGATAATTCGATGCATGGTGAAACGGGTAGACAAACCGGACATACAGCCCGCACGGCGAATTTAGAGCTGATTGCTCGCGGGGCTGGAATAGAACGTACGATGACAATATCCGAGAGCAGCCAGATTGCTGAAGCTTCCTCGTTTCTTCAAAATGAAACTGGGCTGGCATTTTTAGTTTGTCGTATACTACCAACTGAGCCCAGCGCATATAAACGTAATATGAAGGCGGATGAATGTAGAGTGAGGTTCCGCCAAGCCTATTTAGCGGAAACTTGATTTATAGTTAAGTTGCGTTTGGAGAGCTTTGGCGGCCCTTAAGTAAGATATTCAATGTGGGTAAGGGAACGGGCAAATTAGGAATACTATTTTAGTATTGTTTTATTAAATGGGGAACTGTAATTGTATATCCACCTTTAACCCAAACAATATCTACAAATTTCACTTCATCTTATCACTACAAAAACAATCTAACTAAACCTACTTTCAAACATGCCCTGTGAGTCATTTTAAGATTCACTGAGAGTCGTTTTTTCCCGGAGTCTTCAAAAGAGGTGGCTGACCAGGCAATATCGGGCTCAGTGAGAGGGCGATTGTTTCGAAGAAGAGTTTGGGCAGGGCGTTGGGATACCGTGTCGGGAGTTTGAAGCTGGAGGGGAATAAAGATTCCCACACCAAAACCAACCTTTGGCGGGTTGTTGAGGTTGACTGATGCGGGGTTTGCGGGGTTTGTTTTCACCCCCTGATAAATGGACGTTACCCATTGAACGTCAATCTGTTTTTTGTCCTTTACACTTCTAGGTCTGTTCTGGCCCCTGGTAAGACGTTATAGAGAGAGAAAATAGACATGTAAGGGTAGGCCATGAACTTATTGGAAGGTAAAACCGCCGTCGTTACTGGCGGGGCTAAAAATATCGGTCGAGCCATATCGCTGGCGCTCGCCGAGGCCGGCGCATCGGTGGTAATTATTACGCGCACTAATTTGGAGGCTGCCGAAAAAGTTGTCGATGAAATAATTTCTGCTGGCGGCTCGGCGCTCGCCCTGCAAGGAGATGTTTCCGACGAGCGCGATGTGGTGGCGTTCACTCAAAAAGCGATAGTGGCTTATGGGGCTGTCGATATTCTGGTCAACAACGCCAGTATTCGAACCCATTACCCCCTCCAGGATTTGACTTTCGAACGATGGCGGGAAGTTTTATCGGTCAATCTGGACGGGCCGTATTTATGCGCCCGCGCGGCCATCGGATCGATGTTGGAAAAGGGCGGCGGCAGGATCATTAATATCGGCGGTTTATCCGGCCACATTGGCGGTTCTGAGCGTGCGCACGTCATTTCTTCGAAAGCCGGATTGGTTGGCTTGACAAAGGCTCTCGCCGTCGAATTTGGCGAGCAGGGAATTAACGCAAATATTGTCGTTCCCGGAACCATCAACTCCGATTGGGAAACGGATACGCCGCGCGCTGAATATCCAGGGGGCAGGGGAACCTTGATCGGGCGGACCGGCGTTCCAAGTGAAGTTGCCGCAGCCGTTCGTTATCTGGCATCGCCTGAAAGCGCCTATGTCACGGGACAGACAATTCACGTTAATGGCGGAAAATATCTGCCTTAAAAAATGTCAGACTCGATTGCTAAAAATATCGCCCGCTAGGCGGCAACCACAAAATCCGCTGAGCTTCCGGACTCGGTGCGGGATGCAGCGAGGCGTTCATTTGTCGATGTGGTTGGACTTTGTCTAGCGGCACGGGATGCAAACTATGTCAAAACCGCGATGAACGCCGGAGGGGGGTAATGGCGGCGGCGGGAAATGCAGCATTATCGGCCATGGTGCAAAAAAGATCACTCTTTCACATGGAACACCATTTACAATAATAAAGAAACACCAATAATTGTAATTGTGTTTCACCTTTGATCATTTTTCTTAGTTCTTTTATGCAAAGTGTTTGCCCGAATATGAGCTATTTTTGTGATGCCCGACCTCTATCTAGTCACAGACTAAATTACATACACCCCGGGTTTTGGATCACCGGGGGGAGTTATTTATAGAAATATACCCCTAATAGAGTTGTTTCTAGTGGATACTCAATGGGTACTTAAAAGAAATGGGTTAGCCGATATTTCGACTAACCCATTGAAAAGGTTGGTAGCGGAGGAGGGACTCGAACCCCCGACATGCGGATTATGATTCCGCTGCTCTAAACCAAGCTGAGCTACTCCGCCAAAAATATACTTTTTAGTTCAATATTCATAAATTTTGAAAAATCTTTATCGCGTCTGCCTCGCAAAGTGTATGGGTATATATTTTTCAGCCCTGAAAGTGTCAAGCATCCACCCCAGCGTTAAAGCTAACCCCAATATTTTAAAATTTTCAGGACTTCGTTACCAAATTTTTTCTCCAACCTCTGCACCTCAATTGGTGGCATCTCTATATCGTTGAAATCGTCCTCGGTTTCGCCGGTAATCCAGACTAAAAGACGTGCCGTCTTATCTGACACGTTGGTAAAATCTCAAGCCACACCTGGCGGCACGGCGATCATATCATATTGTTCCAAGAATATTTGGTTATTCCCTTCGTCTCCCCAACGGATAAGGAACCTTCCATCAAGACAAAAAAACGTCTCATTGGTTCTATGGTGAGCATGAAGTAGAGGTCGATCCCCCGGCGGACATTTGGCTATGATAACACTCATCTTATCCTTGGTTACGACTGCCGGCTGATGAGCCATCGGTCCTCCTTGACACTCGGGAGACATCAATAAATAAAGTGTTTTAGCCGTCAACATCTCGTAAGCCTCTTTGGGGATACCATCCTCTTCCGAATAACTATTACTCTGCGGTGTAATCTGACTGAAGCGCGCAACACGGCTCTCCATTTCCTCACGGGTAACGGTGATTGTTTTGATAGCATCTCCTATTGTTAACCATTTCAGGGTAAATGTTTAATCTGAATTAAATCAGGCTAGATGGGTAGTGTCTAAGCATTTACTAATCCAGCCACCACCTAACACGCGCGTACCCGAATAAAAAACGCATGCCTGTCCTGGTGAAATAGCGGCTTGAGGTTCATGCAGAACAACTTTTACCTCTCCCCCGGAAAGGCGAGAAATTCGCGCAGGTACTGGGGTTTGCAAAGACCTCAACTTAATATCCAGCTCGACAAAACTGTCAGTAAGGGGGGTGTCACCTATCCAGTTTACTTCTCGTAGCAACACCTTGTCTTCCTGCAATGCCTCGTACGGGCCAACAATCACTTTTCTATTCGCAACCTCCAGACGAATTACATACAAGGGATCGCCTCCCCCTATACCCAATCCACGACGCTGACCAACTGTGTAATGAATAATACCTTTATGACGGCCTAGGACCTTCCCATCCAAATGCACGATGTCCCCAGGCTCCACACCATCAGGCCTTAATTTTTTGACGACATCCGCATAATTACCATTGGGGACAAAGCAAATATCCTGACTGTCCGGTTTATTAGCCACGGCAAGTTCAAGCCTCTCAGCCTCTCTTCGCGTTTTGTCTTTAGTCATACTACCAAGGGGAAAGCGAAGAAATTGAAGCTGCTCCTTCGTTGTCGTGAATAGGTAATAGCTTTGATCCTTGCCTTCAACTGCGCCACGATGTAACTCTGCGCCATTCGGACCTTGGATCCGCTGGATGTAATGACCAGTGGCTAGGACGTCTGCTTGAAAATCCTTCGCCCGAGCCAGCAAATCACGGAACTTTACGGTTTGGTTACATTTTATGCAGGGGACTGGCGTCTCGCCACGGAGATAAGTATCGGCAAAATCATCCATTACCTCTTCACGAAACTGATCCTCATAATCAAGCACATAGTGTGGAAAGCCAAGCTTTGAAGCTACACGTCGTGCGTCGTAAATATCTTGGCCGGCACAACAGCTACCTGGTCTGGCCAATACCGTACCGTAATCATAGAGCTGGAGGGTAATACCAATAACATCGTAACCCTCTTCTTTCAGAAGCGCCGCCGTCACCGAGCTGTCAACGCCGCCTGACATTGCTACTATTACACGAGTATCCTCTGGCTTTTTATTCAATCCAAGCGAGTTCATCTTGGGACCATTATGGTAACGCCCTTCTCTGTCAAAATTATCAAACAACAACCTCCATAGCCATTTTCCAGAAAGCCACCTCCAGTTGAGTAGCCTGTCCAAAGGTCGTGGACAAATTGGTGCCCAATATAACGAGGCCATATATCCTGATTATCAATTTTTAGGCGTTCGAATAATGCCATGGTCTAGAACATCATATTCCGTGTCTCTGCCGGCAATCCAACCACTAGCCCATCCAAATCTTTTGTCAAAATTATCTGGCATCCAAGCCGGGAAGTTCGGGTCAAACCGTAGGCTAGATCAAGCATATCATACTCTTCTTCGCTGGCAGGCTTGAGTTTGTCATACCATTCCGTGTCGACGATAAGATGGCATGTTGAGCATGCCATGACGCCCTCACACGCACCCTCGATGTCTATAGCATTATTGTGTGCAATCTGAAGAAGTGTTGTCCCCGCCTCGGCATTGACTTCTTTCCTTTTACCATTTTGTTCAACAAATATAACATTAGGCATTGCCCGATTAACCCCTTAATTCGAGAAATCCAGACGTCTTCGATGCTGAACCAAACTTAAAAAGTATGAAGATAACAATTACCGGGTTCGCCAAAAAACCCGCCGTTAACGCAAAGACAAAGTGTGATCGATGTAAGAAGCTAACAAAACCGCGCCAGTAAAAATCCTCATTCCCTTCTCCAGCTGCTAAATTCACCCCTCAAACCGCAAATGATTCACCACAACCGCAGCGGCTGGTTTCATTTGGATTCTCAAACACAAAACCAGACTGCAGTTTACTTTCAACGTAATCCAAATTTGATCCGAAAACGAACATCATAGCCAATGGATCAATGAAGATTTTGATACCTTCTTGTTCCATAACCTCTTCAAGTGGGCGTACTTCTTCAGCGTATTCCACCTGGTACATATGACCGGAACACCCAGTATTGGTAACTGCAATTCGAAGTCCTAATACCGACTTGTCGGCTCGTTTCATAAGAGTTTTTACTCTAAGGATTGCAGTTTCTGTCAAAGTAATGGGTGGAGAAGCTGTGTTCATACTACAAAACTTTCAATACATGCCTAATGCTAATTTAGCATCTTCTGACATTTTTTCTTGATCCCAAGGTGGATCCCAGACGAGTGTCACTTCAATCTCCCCGGCTCCTTCCACAGATGCAGCAGCGTCTGCTACCTGTTGAGGTAGAATCCCAGCTACTGGACATCCCGGTGCGGTAAGTGTCATCACCAGTTTAATATCTCCATTGATCTCAATATTTATCTCGTAAATAAGGCCCAACTCATAAATATCTACCGGTATTTCTGGGTCGTACACCGTCTTCAGCGCTTCTCCTATCTCTTCCTTTGACGCCAACTCTGTTCCTGGCTGCAACGGATTACCAGCTCGCGCGACAACACCGTCCAAGGCGGTTTCCGGAACATCACCGTCCAAGGCCTGGTGTTCGTCCCATGGACTCGGAGCATAAACCGGGCCCTCAGTCTCCATTGAAGACTGAGGTTGCTTGAGGGGTTCGGACTCACTCTTCACCACAACAATATCATCCCCTACCGGTTCACTTTTTTTTCGTCCAAAAATGTTAAATGCGCCCCACATTCAAGCTCCCATCATTCAGTAGTCGTTTCATTATGACCTGACGCCGCTGCATTCATAGTATGCCAGCTTAACGTCGCACACTTTACCCTCATTGGAAACCGGCGCACCCCCGACATCACACGAAGTTTCTCCATATCGTCGGTAAACTCATCTTGTGGAAACTCTTCCATCTCACCTGTACATAGTTTATGGAATTTGTCGAACAAGGATTGTACTTGAGAAACTGTCTTACCGCACACGATTTGTGTCATCATTGAGGCTGATGCCATCGAGATTGCGCAACCTCTTCCTTCAAAAGCTGCATCGCGGATAAGTCGACCTTCATCTACTTTCAGATACACGGTCAACTGGTCGCCACACAGGGGATTGTTACCTCGCGCCTCACAATTGGCATCTTCAGGTTGGCGAAAATTCCGCGGGTTCTTTCCATGATCCAGTATTACTTCCTGATAAAGCTCTCTCATATCGTCATCCATTATGAGAATATTTCCTTCACATATTTGATTCCGTCTACAAGCGCATCAACATCTTGCTTATTAGAATACATACCAAAGGACGCCCGAGTTGTCGCAGCAACTCCATACCAATCCATCAGAGGCTGAGCGCAATGATGCCCTGCTCTCACCGATACACCCCGACTATCGACTATTGTTGCTATGTCATGAGGGTGTACCTTATCCAAGGTAAAGGAAATAATTCCAGCCTTATGCTGCGCCTCGCCGTAAATTGTTATCCCATCAACTTCGTTGAGTCGTTCTGTGGCATAATTGAGTAATTCCTGCTCATGTGAAGAGATGTTTTCCATCCCGATTCCATCCACATAGTCAATAGCCGCAGCTAGTCCCGCAGCCTCCACGATGGGTGGCGTACCAGCTTCAAATCTCGCAGGAGCGTCGCGGTAAGTAGTTTTTTCAAATGTCACTCGTTCAATCATGTCACCGCCGCCCTGGTAGGGCGGCATGGTGTTTAATAAATCCTTCTTTCCGTAGAGGACACCAATGCCCGATGGACCATATAGCTTATGACCAGTGAAGGCATAAAATTCCGCATCTAAATCCTGAACATCTACACGAGTATGAACTATACCCTGCGCACCATCAATTAAAACTGGGATATCCCTCTCGTGAGCTAGATCAATAACCTTTTTAATAGGCACGATCGTGCCCAGTACGTTTGAAACGTGAGTAAGGGACACTAACTTTGTTTTATGGCTAAACATTTCAGCTAACTGATCTAACAGTAGGTTGCCTGCTTCATCGATCGGCGCGACCTTGAGTTCAATACCGATTTCGTCACGAAGCAGTTGCCATGGGACAATATTAGCATGGTGTTCCATTTGACTTATAATGACTTCGTCCCCACGCTCCAGGAAATTCCGACCGTAAGAATGGGCCACCAAGTTAATAGCCGCAGTTACATTTTGGGTAAAAACAATTTCATCATCGGACCTAGCATTGAGATACCGGGCAACTGTTTTACGGGCTCCTTCATAGTAATCCGTTGCCGCCTGGCTCAGGGCATATGCTCCACGATGCACATTTGCATACGACCGTCGATATACGTCATCCATACACCGTAAGACGCACTCCGGCTTCTGTGCGCTTGCACCACTATCAAGGAATGTAAGTGGATATCCGTTAAATTCCGAAGCCAAAATGGGAAATTCGGCCCGGATCGCGTCTACGTCGTAACTGGAACGCTCCAGATCAATATTGGAAAGGGTTGCATCCATTTCTTAATCCGCCCGGATCCAGTCGGTAATTCGCTGGTGGAATGTATCGGCGAGCTCGCCCAAGTTAAATTCGTCAATGAATTCCGACAAAAAACTTTCTACCAAAATAGATTTTGCCTGGGTATAAGGTATCCCCCTTGACCGCAAATAGAACAATTCCTCCTCGTCCAATTGCCCCACTGCAGAGCCATGGGAACATTTTACATCATCGGCATAAATTTCGAGCTGAGGTTTGCTATTTACCTCCGTACCCGGAGACAGCAAAAGTGTCTTGTTGGTAAGTTGCCCATCACTGCCGTCAGCACCTTCATGAACTTTTATATTTCCCTGAAAAACACCTCGGGCCTTGCCACTTAAGACCCCTTTGAACAGTTGCTCACTTTTCGTATGTGGCATTTCATGCTCGATCACTACGGTATGGTCCACGTGTTGTTCATCATCGGCCAGATATATTCCACCAAGTTTGGTTTCGGCACCACTAGCTGATAAATGAATGCGAACATCATTTCGTAACAGCTTGCCGCCGTCCGAGAGGACAAGACTGGTGTAGTTGGCATCCGAGCCAACTCTGACCCCAGTGCTGGCAACACCTATTGCCTCAGGCCCGTCTGCAAATATACGATGGTGCTGAAGGTGGGAACCTTGATCAACGAAGATTTCTGTTCCGGAATTCATGAAATATGAACCGGCGTTCTGACCTGTATAATGTTCAAAAATAGTTGCCCGGCTCAGTTGGTCCAATAAAATGAGGTTCCGTGGATGGTAAGCGATAGCCTGTCCGTCAGTCCGGCCAACGTTCAGTATTTCAATAGGCTTAGTTAGCTCTACTTTGCTAAGCAGGATGACATAGCCATCTGCCATATGGGAAGCATTGAGTGCCAAAAGGGGGCTATCCTTGGAGGTTGCAATCCTACCAAGGTGGGTCTCCAAAAGCTCACTATGAGAAACTAATGCCTCCGAAAGAGAGCCTATGAAAGCACCTTCTGGAAAACCGCCTATTTCTGATAAACTATAATTAAACTTGCCATTAACGATTACCAGCTTGTAGGAGTCACCGCTCGTCAACCACGAGAGTTCACCAACTTCATAATCCTCTGCCACTTTTTGCCAATCAAGGCGTTCAAGTTGCTTCAGGCTGGTGTATCTCCATGCCTCATTACGTAAAGTGGGCAAACCCACCTTGGAAAATTCTTCTATACCACACTTTTTCAACGAAATGAGCCACGGCAACTCCGTTTCAGATATGGAGCATGCATCAACAAATGACTGGCTTGTAGCAGAAAGTTTATTCATTTTTTGTGAACCATTCCCTAGGCAGCGTCTGCCGTGTACCTTGAGTAACCCTCCTCCTCAAGTTCCACCGCAAGCTCCTTACCGCCTGACCTCACAATCTTACCATCAGCCAATATATGTACTTCATCAGGAACGATATGATCGAGAAGCCTTTGATAATGCGTGATAACAAGCATAGAACGATGCGGCGAGCGCAAGGCCGTTACCCCATCGCCGACTATACGCAGAGCGTCAACGTCCAAGCCACTGTCAGTTTCATCGAGAACAGAAAGTGTCGGCTTAAGGACCGCCATCTGTAATACTTCATTCCGTTTTTTTTCGCCACCCGAAAAACCAACATTGACAGCACGCTTTAGCATGTCATCAGTGATATTGAGCATCTTAGTTGTTTCGCGCACGAATTTTAAAAAATCCATAGCATCCAGTTCGTTCTCCCCCCGATATTTTCGCACGGCATTAACCGCAGCTTTTAGGAAGTTCATTGATGAGACGCCAGGAAGCTCCACCGGATATTGAAAGGCAAGGAACACCCCTTCCCCGGCCCTTTCCTCTGGCTTCATTTCCAATAGATTTTTACCATTATACAAAACCTCACCTTTGGTAACCTCATATCCATCCCGACCGGCAAGGACATAAGATAGGGTGCTCTTCCCAGAACCGTTAGGACCCATGATGGCATGAACCTCACCAAACCCCATAGCGAGATTTATACCTTTCAAGATTTCTTTTCCATCCACAGTTGCGTGCAGGTTTTTAATCTTCAGCATTATAAATATTCAATTCCATATGGTTATTTAAGATCAGCCAACACTGCCCTCAAGGCTAATGCCAACCAGTTTCTGAGCTTCCACAGCAAACTCCATAGGAAGTTCTTGAAGAACCTCCCGACAGAAGCCATTCACAATCAAAGCTATGGCTTCTTCTTCTGCTATCCCGCGTTGGCGACAATAAAAAAGCTGGTCATCCGCTATTTTAGAGGTCGTAGCTTCGTGTTCCACTCTCGCCGAGGGGTTCTTACTTTCGATGTAGGGTATAGTATGGGCTCCACATTCCTTGCCGATGAGAAGCGAATCGCACTGGGTAAAGTTTCGACCTCCGTCTGCCTTAGGCATCATCTTTACCAAACCACGATAGGTACTTTGGGATTTTCCGGCTGAGATACCTTTAGCGATAATCCGAGATGACGTATTCTTTCCAAGATGGATCATCTTTGTACCCGTGTCAGCCTGTTGAAAGTTGTTTGTAATTGCCACAGAATAAAACTCTCCTACGGAATTATCCCCCTGTAGAATACAACTCGGATATTTCCACGTTATGGCAGAACCAGTTTCAACTTGGGTCCATGATATTTTCGAGTTTTTACCGCGGCAAGCACCCCGTTTTGTGACAAAATTATAGATGCCTCCAACGCCATTTTCGTCACCTGGGTACCAATTCTGCACCGTAGAGTATTTGATTTCTGCATCATCCTTGGCAACCAACTCCACTACTGCTGCATGAAGTTGGTTCTCGTCCCTCATCGGTGCAGTGCAACCTTCTAAATAGCTCACATAAGAGCCTTCTTCGGCAATAATCAACGTGCGTTCGAACTGGCCTGTATTTGCTGCATTGATGCGAAAGTAGGTGGAAAGTTCCATGGGACACCTCACTCCTTTCGGAATGAATACAAAGGAACCATCCGTAAACACAGCCGAGTTCAGAGCGGCAAAGTAGTTGTCTGCGGTGGGTACAACAGAACCCATATACTTCTGAACCAACTCCGGATGATTTTTTACAGCTTCAGATATCGGACAAAAAATGACACCATGCCCCGCCAACGTTTCTTTAAATGTCGTCGCTACAGATACGCTATCGAAAACTGCGTCAATAGCTACGTTTTTAACTCCGGCAAGAACCGCCTGCTCATGGAGTGGAATACCCAGCTTTTCATAAGTGGCCAAAATCTCTGGATCAACTTCATCGAGGCTTTCGGGTCCTTCATCACCACTCTTGGGTGCCGAATAATAATAGGCATCATTATAGTCTATCGGAGGATAACCAATCTTAGCCCAATCCGGTTCATCCATTGTAAGCCAGTGACGAAATGCTTTAATACGCCACTCCAGAAGCCATGCTGGTTCTTCTTTTTTGGCAGAAATAAACCTGACAATATCTTCGTTAAGGCCCTTAGGCGCAAATTCAGCGTCAATATCAGTAACAAATCCATATTTATACTTTTCAACCGATTTTACTTGGTCAACTGTTTCATTTATGGCGGGCATGCTATTTATACCTTTTCAATTGAATTATAGTTCATTGCGCTGCAGCAATTATCTTTCGCCCTTTACGGACTTTAGCGACCGCCTCGATTAAACTATTGGTAGCAAGATCTAATTCTTCATCAGTATTGAAACGGCCTAGCCCAATCCGGAGACTGGCTTCAGCCATCTCGTTGGAAAGCCCTAAGGCTTTCAATACGTGAGAGGACTCCTCAGATGCAGACGTACACGCCGAACCCGAAGATAGGGCCAGTCCAGGTAAAGCAGCCATCAGGCTTTCAGCATCTACATCCTCAATACTGATGCACAGATTACCAGGCACCCGGTGTTTAATTGTCCCATTTAAGTGCAAACCCGATAATTCACAATTTAAGTTTTTCCACATCCGGTCCCGTTGGTTTTTTAACCTTAATGCTTCAGCTGCCATCTCTACCTTCGCAATTTTGAGGGCGTGACCCAGGCCAACACATAGTGGTGGTGGAAGGGTGCCAGATCGTAGACCGTTTTCCTGCCCTCCTCCGTTGAACATCGGCTCTAGACGGACACGCGGGGTTTTTCTCACGTAGAGCGCCCCAATACCCATAGGTCCATATATCTTATGCGCGGTAAGGCTAAGGAGATCAACCTTCATATCGTCTACATTGACGGTGATTTTACCGACAGCTTGAGCGGCATCCGTGTGTAAAAAGATCCTGTTTTCTCGACAGACGGCACCAATTTCCGAAATCGGCTGAATAACACCAATCTCATTTTGTACAGTCATAATTGATACCAGGATGGTTTGATCTGTAATGGCCTTTTTCAATTCGTCCAAATCAATTAGGCCATCCACCCCAACATGCAAGTAAGTAACGTCAAAACCTTCTCTCTCCAGTTGGAAAGCCGAATCTAAAACGCACATATGTTCAGTTACACAAGTGATAAGGTGTTTTCGATGACTTTTATAAAAACGGGCAACGCCTTTGATGGCTGTGTTATTAGACTCTGTAGCACCAGAGGTGAAAAAAATTTCATTCGGCTTCGCGCCAATCAGATCGGCGATCTGTTCACGCGCTATCTCAACCGCTTCCGCCGCTTCCCATCCATAATAATGACTGGAAGAGTGAGGGTTGCCAAACTTCTCACCAAAATATGGCATCATTACATCAACCACACGCGGATCAACAGGCGTCGTAGCGTGATTATCCAAATAAATTGGTTTACTACCGAATTTAGTTTCAGTAATCACGCTGCTGTAGCCTTAATTTGGTCGTCAACTCGGGTACTAATATATAAATTCTGCCAGGTCGACAAAAAGGCCTCCACATCTTCTAGTTTACTTCCCCAGCCTAAGCTTACTCTGATTGCCGAGGACGCTTCTGAATTAGAAAGTCCCATCGCTTTCAATACATGGGAAGCTGTCACTTTTCCTGAGGAACACGCTGAACCCGCGCTGACCATTACGCCGTCTAAATCTAAAGCCACCAATTGGGTTATCGCCTCGACACCAGGCATGGAGAAGCAGCTGGTATTGGGCAGGCGCTCAACTGATGAGCCGTGGATATCGATTTCAGGTATGATGGACCGGAGCTTATTCTCCATAGTCTCACGTAATTGGACTGTGTTATCCATTTGGGTCTTGTTCTCACAAACCAAATCCGCTGCAATGCCGAAACCAACAATGCCTGGAACATTCTCGGTCCCGGCACGACGGTTTCGCTCCTGCCCTCCGCCCTTCAAACACGGCAAGAAATCAAGTTTTTCGTCTACAACAAGTGCACCAATCCCCTGCGGACCACCCAGCTTATGAGCCGATAGACTCATCATATCAACGTCTAGGGTCTGCCAATTTACATCGATTTTACCGACAGCCTGAATGACATCGCAATGAACCAATGCACCTCGCTCACGTCCCATGGCGCTAACGTGTTCAATGGGTTGCAGAACTCCTGTTTCATTGTTTGCCAACATTACTGAAATAATGCTTCCTGCGGAACTTTCAGCGAGCAGGCTTTGCATGTGATCAATGCAAATAATACCATCAGAACCTACATTAATAAGCTTAGCCCGCGTGTGTGCCTTTAAGATAGAATCATGCTCTATAGATGCCAAAATCACGCAACCACCCCGTCCCTGACTGAGCGCTAAATTATTTGCTTCCGTTCCACCACTTGTAAAGATTACCTGGCTAGGATGAGCATTTACTAAAGAAGCAATCTTTTCGCGCGCTTCCTCGACTAAACTGCTAGCCTTTCTGCCAAGTTCATGCACAGAGGACGCATTCCCACATATTTTCATCGCCTCTGTTACGCCTTCGATAACATCGGGCCATACGGGTGCCGTGGCATTATAATCGAGATAAGTATTAACCATTTTCAACTTCTACCGCCTTACTCAGCCACTTGTATTTTATCACTAAGGTTAAACTCTATATTGTCGGCAGGCAGAATTGTTTGTCCATTGATATTGAAACTGTTTCCTATACCCAATAAGCGGTCTTCGATAACATCTTCTAGCGACACCGAACTCAGAAATGAAAATATATGGTTACCGAGTTCCTCCCACAGATCGTGTGTTAAACAACGGCTCTTATCCAACATACAACCTTCCGGCGAGCCAGGCGTGCATCGCGTCGCCTTGACAGGCTCATCAACAGCCACAATAATGTCAGCTATTCGTATCTCCGTTGGATGACGCGGCAGCATATACCCACCACCGGGCCCTCGGACACTCTTAACCTGGCCCCCTTTACGAAGTTTACCGAACAACTGCTCCAGGTATGAAAGAGAAATATTCTGTCTCTCAGCAATTTCGGCAAGTGTAACCGGTCTATTCGCGCCCTGCCTGGCTAAATCTACCATTGCCATTACTGCGTATCTACCTTTTGTGCTAAGTTTCACCTCTGCACTCCTTCCTTCTGACTAATGGGTAACCTGTTCAAATTTTTATAAAACTCAAGTCCCGGAGGAGGATCCAGGAGTGCCTATATTTTTATTCTTTTCATTATCACCTGCATAAACACGTTCTAATTCATCTTCCAATTCCTGTACCCGACCTGCCAAAGTATTAAGCTGAGATCTTAAATTTTCAAAACTTTGGAAGATCGGATCCGCCAAATCCTCGGTAGGCGTTCCGTAAGCAGTGAAATCGCCAATTTTTTGTTTCTTCTGACCCATAACAATTTTGGCAGGGATGCCTACCATTGTGGCACCCACCGGGACATCTTTAAGAACAACGGCATTCGCACCTATGCGCGCCTTAGCCCCAACCTTAATGGGTCCCAGCACTTGCGCACCCGAACCCACTATAACGTTTTCCCCTAGTGTTGGATGACGCTTACCTTTTTCCAAAGTTGTGCCGCCGAGGGTAACGCCCTGATAAAGGGTTACATCATCACCAATCGCAGACGTTTCCCCGATAACAACACCATTTCCGTGATCAATAAATAACCGACGACCAATTGTTGCGCCAGGATGAATCTCAATACCGGTAAGGATTTTACCGGCATTAGATATAAACCGCCCCATCAGGTTGAAATGACGCCTCCATAGCGCGTTGGCCAAACGATAAAATAGGATAGCGTGATAACCCGGATAACAGAGAATAACCTCTATCCGAGAACGGGCAGCGGGATCTCTGGCCATAAACGAGTCTAGATCCTCGACTAATCTGCCAATAATACTAATTGTCACCGCCTCATTTTCGCAATAAATTTAAGGACAAGGTCTAAACTAGCCGCTATAACACTTGGATTTTAGCGTTTAGACACTATGTATTACCATGCAAAATTAGATTACCCGACTATTATAGTCAACTATTTTTCTAAATAGATGATGGATACTCATTATCATAATTTTTTAGAATAATTAGATCACAATGCTGGCTTTTTTTGAACCAGAGAACGGAATTAACTAATATTATGGCTGAAGTTATATTCAACGGACCAGACGGTCGCCTAGAAGGTCGCTACCATCAAAGTAAAAAACCTGATGCCCCAATCGCTATCGTTCTTCATCCACATCCTCTTCACGGGGGAAATATGAATAACCGTGTTGTCTTTATAATGTTCAATAACTTCGTGGAACGCGGGTTTTCAGTGCTCCGTTTTAATTTTAGAGGTGTGGGACGCTCCCAGGGCACATTTGACAATGGAGTAGGTGAATTAAGTGATGCCGCCTATGCATTCGACTGGATCCAGCAATTTAATAGTAACAGTCCATTTTGTTGGATTGGCGGATACTCTTTTGGTGCACTCATTTCTATGCAATTAATGATGCGACGACCTGAAATTGAAGGGTTTGTTTCCATCTCGCCGCCCGCAGGAACGGAAGATTTTTCTTTCCTAGCACCATGTCCATCTTCGGGTTTAATCATCCACGGCGACAATGATACCCATGTCCCTTTAGATGCAGTCAAAAAATTAGCTCAAAAGCTTGATGGGCAAAAAAATATTTCTGTAAATCTAAGTATAGTTAAAGGTGCCGATCATTTTTATAAAGATAATATGGATAATCTCTCTAAAGAGGTTGCTAGTTATCTTGACAATTCTCTTCCGCCTAACAACACGTAAATAATCCTAATTTTTTAACCTATGGATCATGTCGAACCCCCCCCGTGAGTGGTGTGCTTACCCCTGTTGTATTCGGAAAACTAATTGGCAAACCAAGACTACTGCGTATAGCTAAATAGGCAAAAGCCTGGGCCTCAATTGCGTCTCCATGCCACCCCACATCGTCCGCAACCAATACAGGTTGATCCAAATTATTGCGAAGCTGGGATAGAATGAATTTGTTATGCTGCCCCCCACCACAGACAATCCATCGGGTTACGGGTCTGGGAAAATGCATTTGGGATAGCCTAACAGTTTCCGCTGTAAATCTGCCGAGTGTTGCAGCACCATCCTCTAAACTGAAATCTTCCCGAAGACCCATAAAAAATTCGTTCCGGTCCAAAGATTTCGGTGGATTTTGGTTAAAATATTCGTGATTTAGTAATCCCTCTAGAGCCTCAAAATTAATGGAACCCCTAGCCGCAATGGCACCATCGACATCATATTCCCCTGCACCATGTTGCATTACCCAATCGTCGATCAAGGCATTACCGGGTCCAGTATCAAAGGCCCATAGTTCTTCTTCGTGACCGCCAATCCAAGTGACATTTGCAACACCCCCAATGTTTAGAACAGCAAGTGGTCTCTCAAACTGCGCAGCTAATTTAGAATGGAAAATCGGTGCCAACGGCGCACCCTGTCCCCCATGACGAATGTCATTTGAGCGAAAATTATTAAAAACGGTAATATTTAGCTTTTGCGCTAAAAGTTTTCCATCTCCAATCTGAACAGAGCGGGATTTTTCCGGATTATGTTCAATAGTGTGTCCGTGAAATCCTATTAAATCAATTTCTTCAGGATTTAACTTTTTGCTATTAAAAAAATCTTGCACAGCGCGATAATGCAGTTCGGTAAGCTCCCTTTCTATTCCATTTTGACTAGAACGATCAGAATTAATACGCCTTAGTTGTTTTCTAAAACTTTTTGAATATGGATAAGTCGCCCACCCACCCAATAAGGAAAGGGAGAGGCCATTGCTTTCAAGATACGCAACATCAATACCGTCTGACGATGTCCCACTCATTAAGCCAATGGCTCTAAAAACTTTTTTTTTCGCCATTTTATCTTATTAATTTCCTGACCGTTGTACCCTCTTAACGATTGTGCTAAATGTCCGGTGTATAGGCAAGTGACAGCTGGTTTGAACTGCTACTTCTAACAGATTAAAATGTCGAGCTATAAATCCGATTTTGTTAAAACCGTATTTGAACGTGGGTTTGTTCAAGATTGCTCCGATATTGATGCTCTCGATGCACTAGCTAACCGCACAATTTTAACCGCTTATATAGGCTTCGACTGCACAGCCCCAAGCCTGCACGCCGGCAGCCTACTGCCAATTATGCTTTTGAGGTGGCTACAGAAGACTGGCCACCAACCCATTGTCCTAATGGGTGGCGGCACGACCAAGGTGGGAGACCCGTCTGGCAAAGACAAGAGTCGACAACTGCTGAGCTTAGAAAATATCAATGAGAATATGTTGGGAATTAGGAATATATTCTCAAAATATCTCACATTCGGAGATGCTCCGACCGATGCTATCGTAGTCAATAATGCAGAGTGGTTGGACAACCTTAATTACATCGATTTTCTGCGCAATTACGGGCGTCACTTTACTATCAATCGGATGCTAAAATTTGATAGCGTAAAGCTACGCTTGGACCGTGAACAACCCCTTTCATTTTTAGAATTCAACTATATGATTCTGCAGGCCTATGACTTTCTTGAATTGGCGCGACGTTATAATTGCCAAATGCAAATGGGGGGCTCGGACCAATGGGGTAATATTATCAATGGGGTAGAGTTGGGCAGACGGGTCGACCGAACGAGCCTCTTTGGTCTCACATCACCCCTACTTACTAGCGCGTCAGACGCCAAAATGGGAAAAACAGCCGATGGAGCAATTTGGCTAGATAATTCTTCATCTCACTCAGACTTTCAAACTTCAGCTTATGAGTTCTGGCAATACTGGCGGAATACCGAAGACCGTGATGTTGGGCGATTCCTGCGGCTGTTCACGGAATTACCACTCGAAGAAATTGTTAAGCTAGAAACCTTAGCAGGCGCAGAACTCAACGAGGCAAAGAAAGTTTTAGCAACCAGTGTAACAGCCATGTGCCATGGCCAATTAGCAGCGGATGAGGCGGCCTTAACGGCCCAGAACACTTTCGAAGCGGGTGGTGCAAGCCTTAATCTCAAAACATATCAACTCCCGTTGTCTGACTTGGAATCTGGTATCAAAGCTATCGAAATTTTGTTCTTAACAGGAATGGCAAAATCCAGAGGTGAAGCTCGAAAACTAATCAAAGGCGGTGGATGCCGTGTAAATGATGTAATTGTGGAAAACGAGGTTCAAATCGTCAAATCCGAGGATATTAATAACGATGGAGTGATCAAATTATCAGCCGGTAAAAAACGGCATATGCTAATCCGGCCAATTTAAATCCCTCAAAAATTTGTCTCCCTAGTTTAGATCGTCAGGGTCATGCCACTCTGTTGCACGTCCATTGGTAGTTTTACTAGGTAGGATCTGGAAAATTTTTCTAAATATGCCTGGCGTAAGTGCTGTTAAGGGATTTGTCTTGATTTCCGGGTCGTCAATGGGTCCAACCATAGAATATTCTGCAGCAAACAGGCCTCCGCCTTTTTCTCCTCCAGAGAATAAATCTCCAAGTAACGGTACCCCCTTTAATGCCCGCCCCAAAAGGCTGTTGACCATATCCAATGGCGCCACTGATCCCTTTATATTCAATGTTTCCGCATCCCTATCAAGAACACCGCTTGCCGTTATGCCCAACCTAAGGCCGCCCGCCAAGTTAAGGCCGCCCGCCTTAGGGCCCGCCTTAGCATTCTTTATATAAATTATTCCACTTTCTAATGAAAACCGTGCCTCCAATTCTGCAAATTTGAGCCCTTCCCCATCAAGCTCATCAAGTATACCAGTTATAGATGCGACGCTTAATAGCCTCGCCAAAACGGGTGCGTCAACCAGACGAAAATCATGGATCTTCGCTGTACCCATAATCTTTGAGTCCACACTCATATCTTGAAATGTCGCCTCAAGCATTAGCTTTCCACCTACGATATCTTTGTAAAACCCGAATGTTTTTAGGACTGCACCCGCATCGTAAGCCGTAACACTTAGGTTCCTTTTTCCGTTTTTAGGAATGAGCCCAACCTCTAAATCCTTCTTTGCGTTTGTGGGAGACAGATCTGTCTTCGGAGTAACTTTTTTTCCAACGTCGCACTTTAGGATTATATCTGACCAAACGAGACCATCATTTTTTAGGTTGGCCTCTACACCTCGCAAATATTGGCCCGGAGATAATTTTACGCGATCAACCTTTATCCCAATCTTCACGGGAGGACCACGCACATATGTCCGGTCGTTTGCTTCCTGTTGTTCTAACAATGCTGTTAAATCCAACTTTGGTCCACGCAGTTCAATATGCCACCCTTTGCCGTCACGCAGGACTTCCCCGGCAACAACCGTCTCCCCAAAACTCAATTTACTAAATTTAAACTTGTGAAATACCTTATCTTTTAATTCTGCATCTCCGATAAGCATTAACTCACCTCCAACAGGAAAAGAAATCCGAGCTTCCTTCAGGCCAATCACGGTGGTTACGCCCTCCTTTCCTCTGGAACTGATAACACCTTTCAAATCAAATTTAAGAATTCCCAGCAATAACCGCTCATCAAGAAGTCTTAAATCTATATTGAAGGTTTCACGAAGATGCTTCGAGTTTAATTGACCAGAAACATCAAATTTAGTTCTAAATTCTCCATCACTGCTAATCTTATGTAGAATATCCCCAGAGACAGACAAATCTCCATACTTCAAATTAATAAGGTTAAACTTGAAAAAATTCTTATTCTCTAATTCTGCGGTTCCTTTTAAATTCACCCCGCCCCCGATAACACTCAACGATTGGATTTTCTCAATTCCCGATGCTGAAAAAATAGCGGAAAATTCTAATTTAGATTCAACCATTTTTGACTTATGCCAGCCAATTTCAGGTACTGAAATGCGAGTTTCTTTGAGATCAACCGCCGTTATCATTTTTCCTTTACCGATGGAATCGACAACTGCTGTCAAATCAAATTTTATATTTCCCGAAAAATATCGCCCGTCAAAAATTCCTGCATCCATATCTAGACTATTACGAAGATTTTTGGCGCTTAACTGACCTGATAAATCGTATTTACTTCGGAATTCTGCACTGTCATCAAAGTTTTCGAGCCATTTGAGTTTGACCGGAACGCTGTCCAACAACCCCTCACCCTCAATCTTTAAGGTGCTATTATTGGCATTTAACATTAGAGTTGCTTCGGTCAACGTGTTCTCAAATGCAACATCGGGGACTTTCCCCCGGATTAATGTCGCCTTTGCAGAGAATACTACTTGATCTGGGGTCAGTTTATCTTCAACAATAAATTTAAGATTGATATCCGTTGAAACCAAACCTTCTAGATTTCCAGCCTTAATCCCGAATTTTTTGGCAAACCCGAGGGGTTTCTCATCTAAAAGTTTCACAGCCGATTTAAGAGGTCCGTCAATCTTTAATGTAATATCTGTATGCTGATCTACTTCATCTAGGCCCGTAAATAATAATCGTCCATAACTAAGCTTAAGATCACCTTGTTGTGCATCATCAAGCTCAATTTCCAACATTCTTTTATCAAATTTAGCGCTTCCATTTGCGCGTGTCGCTTTCAGCGTAGGCAAAAAATAATCTACCGTTATATTATTGAAATTCATGTCACCAATCAGGGAGTCAACCTGCGGTCCCCCTGCCTCAGACCAACGACCACTCAATTTTGCCCTGGCAGTAGAAATTGACCCTACCGAGAGATTTTTGGTAACCCAGGTTCGAGACAAAGGATTAAAATTATTGGGCCAAAACTGTGTCACGGCACCAATCTCCATCTCTTTTATATCAGCGCCTATCTCGAAAGAAATCTGTTCTGCAATCTCTTGGAATACACCACGCAAACGTAAGGTTGGGCCTCCCAAATCAGCCAGTATTTTCTCCAACTCCAGTTTCTGTTTATTAACCAAATAATTGCCAACAATTGAAATTTTCCTCAATGGTAATTTTTTATAAAATATGTCTGGGAGGTGGATTGTCCCTTGTGACCCGAGGTTTAATTCACAGGTCTCGATAGCGAAAAGTGAATTTGCTATATCGAAAGAACCTATTAATCTCCCCTTTTCCAACGAGAAAGTAAGGTCCAGTGGTTTGGTAACGTCGACAATTCCTTTATCTAACTGAATATCAAAATGCACAGGCTCAACAGTGCCGTTAGAAGAAATCTTGGTAGCTAACGTCCCGTTGACAGGAATTTTTATGTGTTTAAGAAAAGATAATTCTGTCAATACGTTTGGGACTGAACTAGCGTTAATTGCAGAAAAACCGACTTTTAGAGAGATGTCCCTTTCGACTGGGTCAACTAAACCAAGCACGCTCAATTTAGTAATACTGGAACCAAGTTTGAGATCAACTTCAGCTTCCACTATTAAACCAGTTTTATCTCGGTTAAGAATAATATTAGCTAGCGGAGCATCCCAAAAAATATCCGATTTTTGATCACTCAGTGTCAAAGATGCATTGAGGATATCCAAACGTTTTAAAGATCCAAGGGAGCTTTCCTTATCTGGTGGTTGCATAATTTCATGCAGAAGGTTTGCTATTAAAACTTTGCTTGTTGTTTTTTCTTTGGAGAAATCTAGGCTAATCGTACCGTCGATTCTTCTAATCAACGAAATTCTTAGTCCGTCAATCGACAGGCTTTTGGGAGCTAGCCGGCCCCGCATCAGAGCTGGTGCACTCAAAGAGACAGATAACTCTGGAATTTCAGCAAGAAGGTCGCCTTGACGGCCCAGAACCTGAGTTTCTACTAACTGAATGTCAATAGCTCGCTTAGTGGTTACCCATGTTAAAATTGTGTCTTTAAAAACAGTCTTAAAAGCTCCGCTTTCGGAGCTCAGTGCCGTCTCAAAATAAGGCATTAAGAATGCCAATGAAATAGGTCCAGAGGCCAATCGCCAAGCTAAAACTCCACACGCAATTACTGATCCAACCAAGAGCATGCCGATCAAATGCGCAGCCATCCTAGTTATTCGGCCAATAATACCTTGTCTCACACGAGACTTCTTCCGAACCATTTTCTTCAATATTTCTACGTTGTTAGAATTCTTAAATTTAGGAAGAGAACAAAAACATATTTATAATATTAATCTATCTCACTTGACCCAGCTACACACTTATTATCACTCTGCTCAAAATAGTAACCCATGCAATCCTTGGTTATATAAACTGGAGTAAGCGCTTTTAATAACATGACAGCAGTCCTTTGTTATTTGCTAAAACTCTAAGGCATGCCGCTGGTGGCTTAATAAAAGCCTATCCATACAATAATTAATGATTAGACATCAACCTAAGTCCAAAACGGATTTTGTTACATTAACTGATGGCGCATGTGCAATTCTTTTAACGTCAGATGCCGCGAAGAAAGCCGAACTCTCTTGGGGTTTAGCTGCCAGATTGGCTATCTCGAAAGCTCTCTAGGATCGGAAATAAATACCCTCCTAAACGCCCATTACGACCTAGACTACCGGTTCTTATGCCAGCTAGAAACATACCGCGCCGCCACCCTAATAGTATTAAAGGAGGGCTCCCCTTCATGCACGCTATAGCCCATATTGAGTTAAATGCAATCGACCTTGCGTGGGATATAATTGCTCGATTTAGAAATTCAGATTTACCCCTCGCGTTTTATGATGATTGGGTAAATGTCACCAATGATGAGGCTAAACACTTCAGTATGTTAACTAATTACTTAAATCAGAATAACGCGTGTTACGGGGATTTTCCCGCTCATGACAGTTTGTGAAAATCTGCAGAAAAAACATCTGACAATATTCTTTCCCGACTAGCAATTGTTCCACTGGTATTAGAAGCAAGGGGCTTGGACACAACGCCTGGTGCAATTATAAAATTATTAGCCACCAGCGATACCAAAGCTGCTAGAATACTAAAATTTATAGGAGAAGGAGAAATTTTCCATGTGGCAACGGGAGTACGATGGTTCCACCATATTTGTAAAAGTCGCAAACTTAAGCCCGCCTCAACATTCCAACTGTTAGTTAAATCTCGATTTAATTGTTTTTAAAACCGCCCTTTGCAACCTCCGCTAGAACCTTAGCCGGGCTTCCCGGGTTCTACTACGAGCCTCTCTCTAAGTTGCGCTAATCTTTTAAGCTTATACTAGCGCTTTACTTCCCATCAATCAGCGACGCAAGTGCGGCAGCCATAAAATCGTCTAAGTCACCATCAAGAACCGCCTGGGTATTGGATGTTTCCAAATCTGTGCGCAAATCCTTAACCAATTGGTAGGGTTGCAAAACGTAACTCCTAATTTGGTGGCCCCAGCCAATATCCGTCTTAGCATCATGCTCAGCCTTGGCTGCCTCTTCTCGCTTCCGCAGTTCTGCCTCATATAGTCGAGCACGCAACATATCATATGCTGCCGCCTTGTTTCGATGCTGTGAACGATCATTCTGGCATTGTACTGAAATCCCCGTGGGGAGATGGGTAATCCGAACTGCGGAGTCTGTCTTGTTAACGTGCTGACCACCTGCACCCGATGCCCTATAAGTATCCACCCGTAAATCTTTTTCATCTATCTCAATCTCGATATCATCATCGATTACGGGAAACACCCAAACAGACGCAAAACTCGTATGACGTCTAGCACTTGCATCGTAGGGAGAAATACGGACAAGACGATGCACACCACTTTCGGTTTTAAGCCAGCCATAAGCGTCAAGACCCTTTACCAGAAATATGCATGATTTGATTCCTGCTTCCTCTCCGAAGCTCTCTTCTAATAATTGCAGTTGGTAGTGCCGCTTCTCGCACCAACGACTATACATACGTTGCAGCATTTGAGCCCAATCTTGAGCCTCCGTGCCGCCTGCGCCGGCATGGATCTCCAGATAACAGTCATTACCATCTACCTCTCCTGATAAGAGCGCGTGAACACGCGCCTTTTCAACGCGAATTGCTAATTCCTTCAGCGCAGAAACAGCCTCGACAACCACGTCATCTGCGCCCTCGGCCTCTCCCAGTTCCAGGAGTTCAACATTTTCATCAAGTTCGCGGGAAATTATGTCGACTGTATTTATTCCACTTTCGAGGCGGGTTCGTGTACGCATAACCGTTTGAGCATGTTCAGGATCACTCCATAGACTTGGATTTTCTGCGAGGGCGTTAAGTTCATCTAGTTCACGGACCGCTGCAGGATAGTCAAAGCCTCCTCCTCAGCAGTACCAAGGCCTGCTTGATATCGTCCACTTGCTGTTCAACTTCTGCTCCCATTTCAACTCTCGTAAAGCATCTGTTTTTCGGCCGCGGTTCTACCTGATTTGCCTACTCGGGGCAAGTTTGGCTTTAAGACTAAACTAATATCAAAGCCAAATAAAATACCAATTAATAGATTCCTTCTGTGCCAAAAGAAGAGGTAAGCGGCACAGACTCGGCTAAATTAATCCCATCCAGAACCTCCTGCTTACCCTGAGGTACGGTACCCGATTTAAAGGCCTCTAGTATAACTCGCCGATCGCCAGGTCGAGCTGGTTGACCGCTTGTACTATTTACGCGAACCAGACGGATATTTGGTGGAATTCTGAATGGTATTGCGGGTTTATCCGAAAGGGCATCAGCCATAAAGGCCCTAAAAATCGGAGCCGCCACACTAGCTCCCTGCTCTCGCTTACCTAAGGATCGCGGGGTATCGAACCCAGCGAATACACCAACAGCAAGGTCGGGAGAAAAACCTAAAAACCAGGTATCCAATGAACCATTTGTTGTACCTGTTTTCCCAGCAAGTGGTTTGCCAATTTCCCTAATACCCCTACCCGTACCTCTTTCAATTACTCCTTCAAGCATGGACACCATTTGGAAAGCACTACCCGGGTTAGTCAATATTTCCCTGGTTTCTACAAATTTAGGAACGGGTTGATTAGTCCAAAAACTCGATTGGCATTTTGGGCAAGAGCGATTATCGTGTTTAAATACCGTTTGGCCATGCCTATCCTGAATACGGTCTATAAGAGTTGGCTTAATACGTTTACCGCCATTAACCAACATGGCATAAGCTGCGGTTAAACGAAGAAGGGTAGTTTCACCGGCACCCAATGACATGGAGAGTTGTCTCGGCAATTGATCCACAATCCCAAATTTCTGGGCGTATTGGGCGATACTCTCAATGCCTATCGTTTGAGCTAATCGTACAGTCATCAGGTTTCGAGATTTTTCTATTCCTAAGCGCATAGTGCTAGGGCCATAAAATTTCTTTGTATAATTTGCTGGACGCCATTTTGGCAAATCAGGACCTTGGTCAATCACAAAGGGTGCATCCAGGATAAGGCTTGACGGCGTAAACCCTTTATCAAGGGCAACCAAGTAAACAAATGGCTTAAATGCCGAACCCGGTTGCCGGCGAGCATGAAGAGAACGGTTAAATTGGCTTTTTTCGTAGTCATAACCACCGACCATTGCCAATACGCGACCGGTATGAGGATCTATGGCCAATAAAGCCCCTTCTATCTCAGGGATTTGTTGCAAACTATAATTTACTTCCTTGGTTGCGTTATCCTCCTTTGCACCAGTTACCTTATCAACAAGAATAATATCGCCTACAGATAGAACATCTCCAGGCTTCTTGACGGAAGGACCTAAGTTCTCACCTTTCAACCATTTTCGGGCCCATTTAAGTTCTTTAAACGGGATCACGCCCAAACTGCCATCGTCTAGACCAATTTTAGTTTTTTCCTTCAGTATTTCGCGCACAACTGAGATATGCCAGTCACCTATCGCAGTGGGGGGGTTTATTGATACCAATTGGCTCAGCCAGTCCTGATTCAATTCAACTTGTGCTAGCGGTCCACGCCAGCCGTGACGACGATCATATGCCTCCAGACCGTCACGCAGAGCCCTATATGCGATACGCTGGTAGTCGGGATTAAGTGTCGTTCTGACGGAAAGCCCCCCCTTATAAAGTTTTTTCTCCCCATAACGCTTGACTAGCTCCTGCCTCACTTCTTCAGCAAAATATTTGGCCTGAACATATTCAGTATTGTCCCGACTGCGCACATAGAGTGGTTTTGCCCTTGCTTGCCGCGCTTCCTCAAATGTGATCGCCTCGTCCTCAAGCATTCGACCAATCACCCAATCTCGACGAGCCCTAGCACCACTTGAATTCTTCAAAGGGTTATAATTATTAGGAGCTTTAGGAAGAGCAGCTAGGAATGCAGCCTCTGAAATAGTGAGATTGTCTAGTGACTTGTTAAAGTAGTTTAATGCTGCTGTTGCAACACCATACGAACCAAAGCCCAAGTAAATCTCATTTAGATATAATTCAAGAATGCGTTTTTTTGATAGCGTACGTTCTATCCTGAAAGCGAGAATGGCTTCCTTAATTTTGCGCTTCAGGGTAACATCTGAAGTTAATAAAAAGTTTTTTGCAACCTGCTGTGTGACGGTGGATGCGCCAACCAAACGCCTACCTTGAGCGAAATTTTTAACATTTATCAAAACCGCGCGCATGATACCAACCGGGTCTATACCAGGATGGTAATAAAAGTTTTTATCTTCCGCCGATAAAAAGGCTTTTACTAACATTTTTGGCATTGCTGAGATTGGAACAAATACCCGCTGTTGGGTAGCGTACTCTACCAGCAATCTCCCATCACCAGCCTGCACTCTGGTCATCACAGGTGGTTCGTAATCAGCAAGTTGGGTATAGTCAGGAAGCCCACGTCCAAAAGTGTAAAAAGCATACAAACACCCCACCCCAACAATTATTGAGATGATCATCAAAGAGGAAAAAAATAATAGGAATGTTCTAAGCATCTTCCCAGCTAATGCTACCTACAATATATCAATATTTACGCTATAATTTTCTGTCCTTACTTTAACCAAGGACAGCCTTGTTCTCTCTAGCCAACCAATGTGGCGTATTTATGTCACCGCCAGAGTGTCAGAGCCTTGTAATAATTAAATCTTCCATAATCAATTAAGTTCTTCTAATCCTGCGGAGCATGGTGCATTAGGCTGATTGCAATAACTGACAACTGCATCGACAAAAGCTTCCGATAATCTTTCGCGATAAGCTTTACCTGTTAAAGCTCTCGCATCAGCTGTATTTGACAAAAATCCAAGTTCAATTAGTACGGATATAGTATCAGGTGATTTTAATACGGCAAATCCTGCTTGCCTGTGGGGATTAGGCAAAATTTTTGCTTTAGAGCGAAAGCTTTTTAACAAATACTCGGCAAATTTAGACGATTTATTCATTGACATATTTTGAGCTAGGTCTATGAGTATTTCGGTAACATCATCAGACTCCGTACCCTTAACGCCTGCAACAAGGTCTGATCTATTTTCTTTCTCCGCTAGGGCAGCTGCCTCTTTAGAGGACGCTTTTTCAGAAAGAGTGTAAAACGACATCCCTCTAATTTTTTTACTTTTAATGGCATCTGCGTGTAGAGAAACGAATAGAGCAGCCTTATTTATTCGGGCTATCGCAATGCGTTTACGAAGCCTGATATAAATATCTTTGTTTCGGGTCAGATAAACCTTGTATTTAGGGTTTCGTTCCAAGCGCCTTTTAAACGCTTTTGCAATTGCCAGAACCACGTGTTTTTCATAAATTCGTGAATTCGTTGTCGCACCAGGATCCATACCTCCATGCCCCGGGTCTATAACAACAACAATTTTTTTGACATCTTTATGAACATCAACAAATTGAGGTTTTCTCCCAGGCGCCGCGAATTTAATTGTTTTGAAAGGTCTAGAAGTATTCATTTGGTTTCTTATTGGTTCCATTGCGCGGTTTGAAAGCATAGCCCGTCTGGTGGACGGTATCAGGTCAACCACCAATCTATACCTATTGCCTTGATCTGGTGCCAACAACATAACTTTTTCTTTGACCGGACCACTCAAGTCCAAAACAATCCGGTAATTAAAATTTTTGTAATCAAAGTGCCCATTACGCCAATTTTGGACAACACCAGTTTTCTTGCGGACACCTGTGAAAAAAACCCGCCAATTTACTGGCGGCAGGTTTATGACCAGTCTATATGGATCGGTTAAAGTTTCGATTTCGAAGTCAATTTTCTCTGTCAAGTCGACTACAAACCGAGTTTTATCAGGATGCTCCCACATGCGTACGTTAGAAACAGTTGGCTTAGCACAAACAGCCGTAATGCCAACTACTTTGGCGACAAGTAAAATTCCTAGCCAAATAGAATAACGTTTAGAAATACATCGAAGAAAATACATTTTATTAAGACGAATTATCAAATTATTCAAAATATTAAGATTAATTACCACGAGTAGATAAATTAAGATTAGTTTATTCATCGAATGATCATTCGATGAATAATGATTGTCGAATTAAATTGCTATCGTTATGTTAACGTCGGTAGTGTAAATTTTTACCTTCGGCTTTGATTAGTTGAGTGGTTACGTGGTTTTTGGTGTTGAAGGAGACGTCTTGACTAGGGTTCGTTTTAACACCGAACTATCTGAAATAATGAATACTAGAAAATAGATAAACAGTGCCCGTGATAGCAGCCCGAACAAATAAAATCGATAAAAACCGCAGCAGAACACTAGCGGCGATTGGTACAACTTTGAATTTTCTGTTCGATGGCGCCACTGGCTCAAATAAAAATATGTTCCGTGATTTCTCCGCATTCGAAAGGAGAGTATCGTTTAGGAACAGGAGTAATAAAATTTATGACACACAAACGAATGTTAATAGATGCTGCCCACCCGGAAGAGACCAGGGTTGCAGTTTTAAATGGAAACCAGCTTGAAGAACTAGATGTAGAATCATCTACCCGCCGTCAGTTGAAAGGTAATATATATCTCGCAACTGTCACTCGGGTCGAGCCATCACTGCAAGCTGCCTTCATTGATTATGGTGGTAACAGGCATGGGTTTTTAGCTTTTAGCGACATACATCCTGATTATTATCAAATACCGGTTTCCGACCGTGAACAACTTATTGCCGAAGATGAAGAGGCAAGAGCCGCCGTTACAGAAACCGATGAAGATGAGGAAGACTTAGATCCTAAGGATACTAACCCTTCGTCAAAAGCGATAGAAACCATTGGTGGCGACGACATTGATGAAGTTGAAGATCGCCGAGTTAACAAGCCTATTCGGAACTATAAAATACAAGAAGTTATTAAACGCCGACAAATCTTATTAATTCAGATTGTAAAAGAGGAAAGGGGAAATAAAGGTGCAGCCCTAACAACATATCTATCTCTTGCAGGAAGGTATTGTGTGCTGATGCCTAATACTGGAAAGGGTGGAGGTATTTCTAAAAAGATTGGAAACAACATTGATCGAAAAAGACTCAAATCAGTCGTGTCGAACCTTGAAATTCTGGAAGGTATGGCGGTCATAGTCCGAACTGCCGGTGCCGAGAGGGGAAAAGCCGAAATCAAACGGGATTATGATTATCTAATCCGGCTTTGGAATGAGGTCCGTGAACTAACACTTGTGTCAACTGCTCCTGCCCTAATCCGAGAGGAAGCAAATATCATAAAGCGATCATTAAGAGATGTTTATACCCGGGATATTACCGATGTACTTGTAGAAGGGGACGAGGGTTACCGTGCAGCTAAAGATCTTATGAAGATACTAATTCCCAGCCATGCAAAAAAAGTACAGCCCTACAAGGATAGCACCGTTCCATTGTTTAGTCGATATCACATAGAGACCCAGCTTGAGTCCATGATAGGACGAGAAGTCAAATTAAAATCTGGTGGTTATATCGTAATAGACTCAACCGAGGCTTTGGTTGCTATTGACGTTAATTCAGGGCGTGCAACACGTGGCCGTAACATAGAAGAAACCGCGCTAAAAACTAATTTGGAAGCAGCAACTGAAGTGGCACGCCAAATCCGCCTGCGCGATTTGGCCGGCCTGATTGTAATTGATTTTATCGATATGGATTTTCACCGGAACCAGACATCTGTCGAACGGCGTCTTAAGGAAGGCATGCATAGAGACAGAGCCAAAATTCAGATCGGGCGTATTAGTCCATTTGGGCTTTTGGAACTTTCGCGTCAACGTATGCGACCAAGCATTACCGAAACAACCACGGATACCTGTCCCAACTGTGGTGGTTCAGGAATCAGAAGGTCAACAGAATCAACTGCTTTACATGTGCTTCGCGGTATTGAGGAAGATGGGGTCCGTTATAAAGACTCTGAAATCGAAGTTAACGTCCCGACAGAAGTCGCATTATATATGCTTAATTACAAGCGCGAAGCTTTAGCTGAGATCGAAAAGAAACACGATTTTAAGATTATTATTTCTGAAAACAACACTCTTATTCCGCCTCAATTCACTCTAGTACAGCACGGAGCACCTGCACCTCATCAAACGGACAAAGTTAAACAAAACGGCACTAAGTTGGAGGAGGATGGGGAACCGGCTGATAATGAAACTAAGAAACGAAAACGACGGCGACCTCGACGCAGAAATAAAGGAATGGCTGCTACGGATTCTAGTCCGTCTAATACTAAGCCCGCAGAAGACATTAGCGCCAACTCCTTCGAGAAAGATTCGGTAGAAGCAAATAAACCCAACAATGAAACACCAAAAAAACGGCGTCGAGTACGTCATAAAAAATCCGCCATGAATCAAACAAAAAATGTTAACTCTTCTGAATTAGAAAGCACACCGCCCGCCGTGGCGGCAGAGAACGACGCGGCCCTATCAAAAGCCAACGACAATATTAAAACCAATTCTACTGAAACGGACTACCTTAACCCAAAAAAGCATTCACCAGTTACAAAAAGGCCTGACGGCAACTCCAATGTCACTATAGTTGGAACTGATGATCAGGTTAAAAACACCGAGGATACTAAGCGGGGCTGGTGGCAAAAGCTAGTAGACTAAGTAAACTAAACTCTAGATTAACCATTTTTGTAATCTAGCGGCAGCTTGGTTTATATCTTGAGTAGCTCCTGCGAAACAAAGACGTACATACGACTTCCCATTGATTCCATCAAAATCAATACCAGGCGTCATAGCGACCCCTATTTCGGAAAGCATCCTTTTACAAAATTCGCTGCTATCATTAGTCAGATGGGAGACATTCGCGTAAATGTAAAATGCACCGTCAACGGGCGCAAATCGTTCCAATCCCGCATTGGGAAGTTTCTCTAAAAGAATATCTCTATTTATTCGATACCGGGCAACGTTTTCATTTAATTCATCCATACAATCAAATACTGCAACTGCAGCCATCTGAGACAAAGAGGGAGGTGAT
>Ga0209501_10000701_pt1 | contig 39399 bp, 31 predicted proteins | sample ArcticOcean_MG_C_4_FD_187434 | JGI IMG/M metagenome (GOLD analysis project Ga0209501, IMG submission 187434) | Marine microbial communities from western Arctic Ocean - ArcticOcean_MG_CB4_134 (SPAdes) (version 2) | ecosystem: Environmental > Aquatic > Marine > Oceanic | place: Arctic Ocean...
GAACAACAGATAACCGGACAGGCAGACCATGCCGGCGAGGGTCTCTGTTGTTCGTGTGCCGGTGTAGAGCGACATGGCGCCGCCCTGGCTGAACCCGACGAGGACGATTCGATTGTAGGGAATGCCGTTGGCGTGTTCAGCCTCGATGAGTTCGGTGATGATGCGATGTGAATCCGCGGCTTCTTCCGGGCTCTCTCGTTCGCCGCTCTCTTCGCCCCCGCCCATGTAGCGGATGTCGAACCAGGAGCGCATGCGCATGCCGTTGTTGAGCGTCACGGGGCGGACCGGCGCGTTGGGGAAGATCCAGCGCGTGCCGGGGCGTGGGATGATGCCTGGCATGTCGGCGAAGTCGTTCGCGCTGGCGCCGAGTCCATGCATCCAGATGATGGAGGCATCATGCGCTGCAGTCGGCTCGGTAACCAGCGGAGAGGACATGATGAATTCCTCAAGGTTTGAAGGCGGAGGTGACGAATTCGACGCGGGCATTGTGCTCCCAATTGTCGCCGTCGGACAGACCATTGAGATCGATGGTCGACCCGCCCGCCAATTCCTGCGGGTCGACGGTGATGTTGACGCCCCACGGGTTGACGTCGTCGGGGATGGGGTAGAGGTCCCATGGCGTGTCGATGATGATGTGGCCATGATCAATCGACTCGTTCAGGCGATATTCGAAGGAGACCGAGCGCAGGGCGTAATCGTCGACCTGGAAGACGCATCGACCAGCGGGGTGGGAGATGGTCGTGTTCGCAGCCAAGGTGAGATTGAGAATGCACACTTGGCCCGAAAGACTGCCCGTGGCGTCGCCGTCGTCATTGTAGCCGATGATCAGCGTGACGTTTCTACTCTGATTACTTGAGGCGTGGACGAATTGGGCGAGCACGAACTGGATGTGGGCATCGCCGTCTGGACGCAGATCAAAATCATCGGCGATGCCGTCACCATCCGCATCTGCGAAGGTCGAGGGCGGGTCGGCAAAATAGGTGCCAGCAAGGCCGATACCGAGCAATAGACCGACGACCGCACCCGCGATGAGTGAGCCTTTGTCCATGGTTGAGCCTCAGAGGTTGCCGAGGGCTTCGGCGAGCGCGGGAAGTGCCTCTTCCCAGGTGGCGACGATGCCATAGTCGGCGACGCCGAAGATCGGCGCATCGGGATCCTTGTTGATGGCGACGATGTACTTCGAGGAACGCATGCCAGCCAAGTGCTGGATGGCGCCACTGATGCCGACCGCGATGTAGAGGCTGGGATTGACCGTCTTGCCGGTCTGTCCGACCTGCATGCTGTGGGACATGCCCCACTCATCGACGACTGCGCGCGAAGCGCCGACCGCGGCGCCGAGGGTGTCGGCGATCGCTTCGAGATGGCTGAAATTGTCAATGCTGCCCATGCCGCGACCGCCGGAGATGATGACGTCGGCATCGGACACGTCGAGTCGTTCGCTGGCCTTGGCGATCGCTTCCTGCACAGCCACAGCGACATCGGCGCTCTGGTTGACGGTATTGACCGGCGCACTGCCGCCGCCGTCGGCGCCGGGGAAGGTGTTCGGGCGCACGGTCAGGATGGTGTCGGCGGAGACGGTGAGCGTCTCGTTCGCCTTCCCCGAGTAGATAGGTCGGGTGATGGAATCTCCATCGATGCCCGTGACGTCTTGAACGACGGCGCATCCTTTCAGAGCAGCGATGCTCGCTGCCAGTTCTCTGCCATTTGCAGTCGCAGCCGCAATCACTCGCCCTTCACAGAGTGAAGAGATTGCGGAGCCCCACGCTCCGCCATCGAAGGTGGCGAAGCAGTCGCCCTCGACCGAGATGACCTTTGCAACGCCGCTGAGCGCGGCGGCTTCGTCCGCACCCGTCCCACCGGGACAGATGATGGTGGCGTCGCCGCCGGCGGCGGTGACGAGTTGAGCGGTGACGGGATGGAGGCTGTTGCCAGATGTTTCTGCGATGATTGTCGTCATGATTCATTCCTCCTCAGAGTACCTTTGCCTCGTCGCGCAGTTTGCTGACCACTGTGGCGACGCTCTCCGCGCCCTCGAACTTCTGTCCGGCCGGCTTCTCGGCCGGCGGGTTCTGGGCCTGGAGGGTGACATCCGCAGCGCCGAGATCGACGCCGAGGTCGGCGGGTGAAAGGGTCTCGACGGCCTTCTTCTTGGCCATCATGATGCCCTTGACATTGGGGCGACGCAATTCGGTGGCCATCTTGTCGAAGGCGATGACGCAGGGGGCGGCGATGCTGACGCGCTCCATGCCCTCACTGCTCGGGCGCAGGGCGGAGAAGCCGGAGGCATCTCCAGACAGTTCGCTGACCAGCGTGACACAGGCCGCGCCCATCTTTCGGGCAACGCCCGGTCCGGTGCTGCCGGCATTGGTATCGGCGGCCTGCTTGCCGCAGAACACCACGGTTGCGCCTGTACGCTGTACAGCAGCAGAAAGAATCGATGATACTTGATTGGAATCCAACGTCGTCAAATCTTCGACGACGATGTGCATGAGTTCGGTCGCGCCGACCGCCGCGGCGTCGGTGAGCAGCTTCTTGGCGCGGGCGGGGCCGCAGGTGATCGCTGTGATCGAGCCGCCTTGGGCCAGCGCGCTCTCGAGTGCATATTCGTCATAGGGGCTCATCGACCACTTGTTGACCGCGCCCTCATCGACGCGACCGCCGGAGATGACGATTTTTGCATTCGTGTCGGGGACCTGCTTCAGGAGCACTGCAATATCAGCCATGTCTTCATCACCTACGGTGATGCGCGACCTGAAGTCCCTCTATGAACGATTCGCACCGATTCTCAAGCCACACCGAGTGTGATGTGACACACCCGATTCACTCGACCCAGGCATACTCGCGGGCGCCCAATCGGACGCCTTCCTCGTCGACGATGTCGACGAGCGCGAACTCACCGCGCGGGGTCAGGACACTGCCGTCGTGGATGCCCTTGTGGAGGGCTTCGTAGGTGATATGGTCGATGGCGATGCGGCCGGCCATGCGCTCGAAGAGATTCCACCCGGCGACGACCTCGCGCCAGCGCGGGCTGACCACGCCTTCGAAGACCTTGGCCTTGGCACCAGATCCATAGCCGCACAGGCCGAAGTTTCCTGCATCGATGGGGGCGTCGGCTTCGTAATCGGATTCGAAGGTCGACATCAGGGCGAGGAAGATGGAACCGGTGTACTGGTTGCCGATCAGACTCGACGCGCGCTGGCCCTTCTCGATGCGTTCGGCATGGAATTCCTGGTAGGCTGTGGTCTTGGAAATGTTACGGCGGTAGCCGTCGAGGGCGCGTCCGTGCTCGGCGATGCCCTCGGGCGTGTCGTCGAAATCCTTGAATTCGGGCTGGGGGCCAAGGTCGGCCTCGACATCCGCCCAATTCGCCGTGCCCTTGCGTTCGTGCGCGAACACGGCCGGGAACATGCGCTTGGCCTGGAAGGCATACGGGAGATGCATGATGATGCGCACCCATTCCTCGGTCAGAACCGCCTCGCCGCTGGGGTCCCAGCGGCCGTCGCCAATCGCCTTCTCGCGGAAGTCGCGGAAGGCTTCTCGCACCGCGTCCTGATAGCACTGGTTGGAGTACTGCCCATCGAAGATGGGCTCGTCGCGGTGGACGCTGACCTTCTCCTCGCCATGGCTGAAGATGCCGAGGCGGCGCACCGTGGATTCGGGCAGGTGTCGCACCATGCGATCGACCAGTCCTTCCTTGAGGTTGGCACCGGATTCACGGGCCAACTGCACGACGTGAGAGATGACTGACTTGAGACTGACCTCGCGGCGCGGCTTGAAGAAATCGTGCACCGGCGAGGTCGAGACGCCCCAGCGGTCGGGAATGGCCAGCAAGCGCGGCTCGTGGCGCACGAGAAGCGCACCACCACCGGCGCCCTGAGTGTATTCGCCAGCCGACTCAAGGTCATACTTGGCATTGTCAGAGAAGACGACGATGCCGAGGCGGCCCTCCTTCTCTCCACCACGCGCCACCCAATCGAGGGTGTTGTGCAGCGCATCGACCGCGCCGATGCAGGCGAAGGTCATGTCGACGACGTCGCAATTGCGGAAGCAGTCATCACCGAAGCGTGACGAATAGCGCTGGGTGAGCATGTCGAGGATGTAGGTCGCTGTCGGCTTGGACCCGTCGAGTGCGCTCTCCGTGCCCAAGTACATTCGACCGATCGTCGTCGGGTCGATGCCGTTGCGATCGATGAGGCGGGTGACGGCGTTGGCACCCATCGTTGCCGTGTCCTCGTGGACGTCTGGAATGGCCATGGCGGAAAGCCCCAGACCTTTGTTCAATTTTCCATAGTCCGCACCACGCATCGCTGCGAAGTCCTTCATGTCGAGATACAACTTGGGAAAGTGAATCGCGATGTCATCGATACCGACGTCAGCCATGGGATTCACCTCCAGTGTAGACCGCGGGCGTCTCCACTTCCCCTTTGAATGATGCCCCGGCACGAGAGTGGGGTGTGGTCTTCATCAATGCAACATCGGGGCCCGGTCGGTATCAAGCCGTGGGCGATTCGTGCGAGCAGTTCGACGTTTTAGATTTGCAATTCCGGCAGCCATTGAGACGGGTGGACGTTGGCTGGATTATTATTACCAACAATAATCAGTTGGTTACGCCGCGCCTCGGCGCTTGATCTCATGGGCCTGTGAATGCTGTGACGGCTTCCAGCAGGTCGGGATTCGCCTCGAAATGTGCGCGCATCGATTCGAGCCCCGCGCTCAGTGCATCGGCGACGGCGAATTTGGCATCGAGCGGATGCACGCTGCCGTCTTTGACAGCGGCGATGAAGTCATTCAGCGTCGAGTACGTACTCGGTTCTCCATACTCTGGATTGGGTGTGACGGTGATGCTTCCCTGCTCGGGGAGGATGATGTGTTCAAGCAATTCATAGATCGGGCTGTCGTCCTTTTCGATGTCGAGGTAGGCCTTTCGCATCTTCTTGCGCAGGCGCTTGGGATCGTCGTGGAGCAGGATGGCCCCGGCGGGGTCAGACTTGCTCATCTTGTGGTCGAAGGAGTCCATTCGTGCGCCTGCGGACCGCAGGCCCGAGATGATGGTGGTGTGGACGCAGGTCGCCTTGGTCCAATTCCAGTGGTCGGCAACGTCTCGCATGTACATGTGGGCCTTGCGCTGGTCCATGCCGCCGATGGCGATGTCGATGTCCATCTCGAAGATGTCAGCCGCCTGCATGGCGGGGTAGAAGAATTTCGACAGGTCGCCATCGCTAGAATCCTCGTCGCGCCCCATGATGGAGAAGGTGCGACGCACGCGCGCAAGGCTCATGTTTTTCGAGCAGCGAAGCACACGCGCCCAGTAGTCCCCGCTGTCCATGATTTGGGAGGCATAACCGAAGCGCAGTTGGCCGGGGCCATCGCCCTCTTCGGGATGGTCGAGCAGGCTGCGGAATACCTCTTCCATGTACTTGGCTGTGGTCTGGATCTTGTCCATGTCGCCGTCGAATTTGTCGTTGACCCAGGCGTGCCAATCGGCCATGAAAACGAGGACGTTGACATCCGCTTCGAGCATCCGTTTGAGGTTGGTCGCGAGGACCTTCCACCCGATGTGGGCTTTGCCGCTGGGTTCGAATCCGACGTAGGCGCGAATGGTGCCCCCGTCGGCGATGCGGGACTCGAGATGATCGACACCGACGACCTCAGCCGCGGCACCGACGATTCGTTCGAGTCGCTCTTCGGGGGACATCTCGCTCATGACTCCAGGAGTTTTCCGAGCTTCTTTGCCGTGCTTTCGGCCTTGGTGTTGTCACCGGCTTCGAGCAGGGCTTCGATCGTGGTGATGAATGTCTCCGCTTCGGCGCGGGTCTCATCGCTGATATTGGCGGCCATCTCCATGAAATGGCGGGCTTGGCTGATGCCAGACTTGGCCTTGGTGCCCTTCTTGGCCCATTCCTTCGCCTTGTCGCCGCGCTGCTTTGAGGTATAGCCGGTCGCCTCGTCGAGGAAAGTAGACCAGCGGCGCCGTGTGTCCATCGCGACAGTCATCGCGTCGTCATCGTCAAAGTCGGGTCGCTCGTTGACGACATCGACGACGAGTTTGCCGAGGCTGTTGTATTCAGCCTTGATGGAGGACATGATGCCGTGGCTGCCAGAGAAGGTATCCCCAGTCCCGTTCACGTTCTCGAAATGAGTCGATGCAAGGCCCGCAAGGCCTCCATCTGATGCCATGGTCTTGATGAGTCCGCGCTTGACTTCGAATGTCTCCATACACCCTCCGAGCGGCAACCTGTCGTTAAGGGTCGCGGCCGGGCGGCATCGTTGCGAAGGGTGATAGCGGCAAGCGAGGTCGCCGGCCCGATGGCCACTCGAGCACGTACCGCTTGCGTACTCATGGCGCTCCTCCTCCTGCCGATTCTCGGCACGACGGTCTCCGCGGCCAGTGCCGTGACCATCGAAAACCCATTCTGGCTCGAAGAGCGAGACCTCGGGCTCGAAGCCGTCGCAGCCGGCGGTTCAACCAACCAAGTCGTGCTCGTCGCCGGCGCGGATGGATATGCCCGATTGCTCGATGGAGATGATCCAACGATCCAAGTCGAATTGGGCACACCGAATACCAATACACTGCGGGCCATCGATTGGCACCCGCGGGGCAATACCGCACTGCTGGCGGGCGATGCGGGCACCCTCCTACGCTATGCGGGTGAGGACCACTCTGTCACGACGGTGTCGGGCAGCGGCGTGATGGCCGGTGTGGACCTTGCGGCTGTGGCCTGGAATGCCGCGGGCACCTATGCCTACGTCGGTGGCGAAGACGGCTGGATCTGGGCCTATCACGAAGGTGAAGGCGGCATCGGCGTCTTCGATCTTCTCAACGATACCGGTGACAGCCAGGTCACGGGAATCGCCTGTCATGCCGAGGTGAATCTATGCGTCGTCTCGACTCTATCCGACGGCATCGCCGTCCTCGATTCACGCACCGAACACACCCTCCATTGGATCGGTGGCACGGACGGTGTCTGGCGCGGGGTCAACTGCGCAGAACCCAACTGGAATCGCTGCATCGCCATCGGCGATGGGCGCAAGATTGGACGCATCGGCATCGAGCAGGACACACCGCCCACCTCCACCATCATGACTCAAATCATCAACGGCCTGAGCGGTCAGTTCACCACCGTACACACGCGCGGCGCCGGAGAAGCGCTCGTCACCCTCGCCCCCTTCCACGTCATGGCGTGGGATGTCACCAATGCCGAGGGGTATGAATGGGTCGATCACGATTCGGTACGGAAGGAGAGTTCCTCGCTCGCGGGTGAGCGTCTCATCGGGACCTGGGGCACGGTCGACAATCCCGACATCGGATTCATCGTCACCTCCTTTGGCGGCATCATCGGATTCCATCCGGTCGAGGAGAAGAATGTCTGGACGGATAGCGCCGTCTCCTGGGTCATCGGGGCCTTGGTCATCGTCGCCGTGCCCGGCGTCGTCCTCGGTCTGATCTTCATGAATAGCGAAACGCTGCAGAAGAAGTATCACGCGCGTCGCACCGCCAAGCGAGAGGCGGCAGCCACGGCGGCCACCGAGGCCGAGATTCTGGCGAAGAAATCCGCCCGCAAGGGCAAGAAGAAGTGAACGACCTTCACTTTCACTGAATCAAAACCACCTCCCTCTGGACGGAAATCATCCACCGCCGCAGCCCGATGGGGTGCTTCGGCAAACCTCAAAGGGGGCCCACGCGGCGCGATGACCATGACCTACGAGGCGCTCGACTTCTTCGACGTCGACGACCTGCTGACCGACGAGGAGCGCATGGTGCGCGACATGGTCCGCGATTGGGTCGATGAGAAGGTCATCCCGAACATTGAGCAGCATTATCTCGACGGCACATTCCCCCGCGAATGGATCGCCGACATGGGCGATATGGGCATCTTGGGCATGGTGATTCCCGAGGAGTACGGCTGTGCCGGCATGTCCTACACCGCCTACGGTGTGGTCTGCCGTGAATTGGAGCGCGGCGATTCTGGACTCCGTTCCTTCGCCAGCGTCCAGGGCTCACTCTCGATGCACCCGATTCACAAGTTCGGTACCGAAGAACAGAAGCAGAAGTATCTCCCCGGCATGGCAACAGGCGAGCTGATCGGTTGCTTCGGCCTGACCGAGCCCGATTACGGTTCCAACCCCGGCGGCATGATCACCAAGGCCGAGGACAAGGGCGACCACTACCTCTTGAACGGGGCGAAAATGTGGATCACCAACGGCACCATCTGTGACTTGGCCATCGTCTGGGCAAAGTTGGATGGCGAGATTCGCGGCTTCATTGTCGAGATGGGTGATGAGGGTTTTACCGCTCCTGAACAGAAGGGCAAGCACTCGCTTCGCGCCAGCGTGACCAGTGAGTTGGTCTTCCAAGACTGCAAGATTCCCAAGGATAGGCTGCTGCCGGATGCGAAGGGCCTGTCCGGTCCATTCTCATGCCTGAACCGGGCGCGGTTTGGCATCGCCTGGGGCAGCATCGGTTCAGCGCAGGCCTGTTTTGACGCGGCCCGTCAATACAGTCTGGCCCGCATTCAGTTCGATCACCCGATCGCCTCCTACCAATTGATTCAGATGAAGTTGGCAACGATGTTGCGCGAGATCACCAAGGGACAACTGCTCGCCTACCATTTGGGTCAGAAGGTCGATGCAGATGCGTGGATTCCCGAATATGTCAGCTTGGCGAAGATGAACAATGTCGACATCGCATTGGACATCGCGCGCGTTGCGCGCGACATCCACGGCGCCAACGGCGTCACCAGCGAATACCCCATCATGCGCCACATGAACAACCTCGAATCGGTCAAGACCTACGAGGGCACCCACGACATTCACAACCTGATTATCGCCCGCCACATCACCGGAATTCAGTCCTTCACGCGCAGCCTGAAGTGAGGTTTTCTCGTGCGCGAGAGGTTCCTCGAACTCTGGCCAATTTGGCGTCCGATTCGTGACAATGAGACGCGGCTCGGCTTCCTCTATGGGTTGGCCGGCCTGCTCCTCGTCACCATCGGTCCGCTGTATGGAATCACCAATCAGGCGATGGCGTGGCGTGGCACGACAGTCTGGGATCCGACCACCTCCCTCGACCTCGGGATTCCATTCCTCGCCTGGACGATCGTGCTCTACCTTTCGCTGTTTTTCCTGTTCTATCCGCTGCCGCTATTCTCGATGCCGAATACGTCAGAAGCGCGTCGTGAAGCCATGTTGATGGGGCAAGGTCTGATCGTGCTGTCGGCGGTCTCGAATCTGATTTTCATCATCTCTCCCGCCGAGGTTCACATCCGCTCCCAAGCGGTCGCGGGAATCGGTGATGCCCACCCGCTTTTCGTCGCCGGATTCGAGTTCCAATGGTTCGTCGACAGCCCCTACAATGCCTGGCCGAGCCTGCACGTCAGTCAGGCCGGATTGATCACGATGTTCGCCATTCGCTGGTGGCGCGGAACGGTGTGGAAGCAATGGGCCATCGGCATCGCTTTCGTGGCGATGAGCATCTCCATCCTCACGACCAAGCAGCACTTCGTCTGGGACCTCATCAGTGGGCTGGCGCTGCTCGCTGTGATCTGGCAATACCAGATGCGACCCGCACTGTCAATGTGAGGCGTTATAGGTCCCATAGGGACCTAGCGCCGTGCATGGATGACAGGTTTGGATGGAGTGCGGCGCTTCTGGTCGGCATGTTGGTCGTCGGTGGCGGGCTCGGATTTCTCGGTGGTATGGCGGCCAATGATGCGCCGGCGGCGGCAGGAGATGGGGACGATTCTGAGGAGCCGACAGACACCAACGATGCGCCATTGTTGTCGATCGATGATGCGGTCCACGGCTACGGCGTCACCGCGTTCACAGTCCATGGATTGGTGGCGGATGAGGATGCATCGAATGTGGCCATCCACGTCGAGATGGTCGACCCGATCGATGAGACGAATCGGCAAGGACCCTTCACCTTCCATGCGGCCTCGGATGGCAAGTGGTCCGGGGTGCTGCCCATCGGTCAGCCCGGAGAATGGGTGCTCATCGCTAGCGCGACGGATGCCGAGGGCGCCATCTCGGATTCCGCCTATGCCTCGGCCGTGATGCCATTGCCAAACGAACCCGCGCCAGCGCTCACCATGACCTTTGTCGAGCCGGTGGACAACAGCGTCTGGGCGAATATTCTCGGCGGCATAGAACACACCTATCCCTCGACCTGTACTGTGGTCTATACGCCACAGGGACAGTCTGACCTGGACGGGGAGGTGACGAATTCCCAATTCTCGATTCCACTCGATTATAACGCCACGAATCGCGCCGGTGAGGTGGTTGCAGATTGTGGTCTCTTCACGATGACTCGCACGGTGGTCACCTATGCAATCCCCGAGTTGTACCCTGAAGACCCTGAGGTGCCGGATGCGGATCGTGATGGATTATCAGATGATGAGGACGATTGCGACGACACGCCCGAGGGCGAGCCGGTCCATCCAGACGGATGCTCGGATTCACAGCGTGATGCCGATGGGGATGGCGTCTCCGATGCCGAGGATCGTTGCGAGGGTCACAATGACAATGTCGACGTCGATGCAGATGGCATCGTCGACGGTTGCGATTCATTGATCGACAGCGACAATGATGGGGTCGCAGATGCCGATGATACATGCCCGGACACACCGGCAGGGGCAGAGGTCGATGCCAACGGATGCGAAATCCACACCGTCGACCCCTACGACCCCTTCGATTCGTGGGTCTGCCAAGGCAGCGGTGTCGGTCCGATCTACGATCTCAATGACCAATACGGCTACCAGGCCAACTCGAATGACCCCTTCACCTGTGTGACGACCGTTCGACTGAATGGCGAGGACATGGAGGTCTGGTCGAATGGGATTCCCAATCACGACTTCACCTCGACGCGGGGATGCTGTACGGATGAGGTCGATTATGACTGGACCTTCCCCATGGTGACGACCGAGGATACCGATGGCAGCCATGAGACCGTACCCGAGCGTGGTGCGGTCGCTGTCGCTGTGAATGGTGTGCCGATCTTCGGTCCCGAGGATGGGCCAGGTGGCGACGCGGTCGCCCTGCACCACCACTACTACGATGAGGATCGACAAGCGATTGAACTGGGCATCTGCGGTGGTCATTCCGCGGGGGCGACCTACCATTACCACTGGGACGCGAACTGCATCCTGTGGACGCCGGGCGACGGCGAGGACATGACCGATTACGACTGGACAAAAATCGATTCCACCGTCCACTCGGGCATCATCGGTTGGTCGTTTGACGGCTACCCCATCTACGGCATGTACGGTTGGAACACCGCCAGGGTGGTCATCCCGATGGAGTCCTCCTACCAACTCACCGAGAGTGGGCGCGACGGTTACGACGGCACGGATGATTGGGAATACATCGATGGCATGAGCCGATTGGACGAATGCAATGGCATCTTCAGCCCCACACCCGAATATCCTGAAGGCATCTATCACTACGTCAGCACACCGCTGTCCGCCTCGCCTGACACCCATGTTGACACCGACGGAAATACCGTCCCGATGATTGGATTCCCCTACTTCCAGATGTGCTACCATGGAGATGCGACAGGGGGGCCGAAAGGCGGCGCTGGACAGGGACCACCGCCCCGAGCTTCCGGAGAGGTCGCGCCATTGCACTCGATGGAGATGCCCGGCCTATCCGGGCTGATGCAGGGGTTGGTCTGGTTGGCGATTCTCATCGCCCTGACCCGATGGAACTCATCCCAGAACGAGCGGTAGGAAGGCATTCGCGGCCTTCTCACAAGCGTTGGCAACGTCATCGAGGCGCTGTAGCACCCGATACATGTGCATCGCAGCGAGCGGTTCGTCGTCGCCGGCGCTGAAAACATGGGATGCGGCGCTGACCTCGGCCTCGTCGGCCAAGTGCTCGAGTTTGTTGACCTCGCGAATCAGTGTGCGCAAGGCCATGCCCTCACGCTTGGCGAAGCCGGAACGGGCGAAGTTGTGCAGGAATTCGACCGTGTCCTCATACTTCGCGACGGTGGCCGAGACAGCCTCGGCCATGGTCAGCAGAAGCGCGCGCGCTTCTTCGTCCTCGTACAGCGGTCGGAAGGAGAGCTGCTCGGCGACGTTCTGTGCATAGTCGGCGATGCGATCCTGTCGAGCCAACATGTGGAGGAATACCTCCTTGTTGACCGCGAGGCGCACACCGGTGCCGAGCATGTCGCGGATGTCGGACTTGATGACGTCGGCCGAGAGTTCTGCCTCCTGTGTGGCCTTGATGGCCTCGCTCGGGTCCTCGCCCGCGACCGCAGCGTTGACCGCGGTCAGCATGTGCTCGACGGTCTCTTCGACGGCGAGGGCGTGGTCGTGGAAGACGGCGAAGACCGAGCGGGCCGCGCCGGGCACGGGCTCACCCATCGGCATCTCGGAGACGACAATCGGTACCTCGGCCTCCTCGACCGCAGGATCCTCACGCGTGACGATGTAAATGACAGCGCCCACCGAGGCGACGGAGACGACGAGGACGTTGTTCGGATTGAGCGCGAAGAGAATGAAGAAGATGACCGAGAGTACACCGGCGATGGGGAGGCTTGCCACCCAGGATGCGGCAATCTTGGCGAAGACGCGGAAGTCGACTGCGCTCGCACCACCGGCCAGGCCGACACCGACGACGGCCCCGACGAGGGTGTGTGTGGTCGAGATGGGGACAGCCAAGAAGGGCATCGAGAAGATGAGCACCGTGGTCGCTGCACCGAATTCCGCGGCGAAGCCGCGCGAAGGCGTGATGTGTGTGATCTTCTTGCCAATGGTGTCCATCACCTTGTAGCCCCAGGTCGCCACACCGACGGTGATGCCCGCACCACCGAGAAGCAGTAGCCAGAGTGGCACGGAGGCTTCAGCGACCAACACCCCATCTGTCGCAATCTGATAGATGGCCGCCATCGGTCCGATCGCATTGGCCACATCGTTCGCACCGTGGGCGAAGGCGACGTAGCAGGCGGTGATAATCTGCAACCAGATGAAGACCCGTTCGACGCCCGCATAGCCCTCTTCCTTGAATTCGAAGCGGCGCAGGATGAGATACATCACCAAGCTTGCAGCCACACCGATGGCCAGCGAGACGATAAGCGCATTCAGCGGAATCCAAGCACCCTCTGCGAGCGGGTTGAATGTCGTGCCATTTTTCGCGGGGAGCCAATGCTCTTTGCCGATATTTTTGTAGAAGCCTTTGAGCGCCTTGAACTGGAGTGCCAAGCCCAGCACGAAGAACGTGGGCAGGGCGAGAAGGGGGGCCATTCGACGGGTTCGTTCAAGCGGGTCGTCGTGTTCCATGATGACCTTCTTGATGACCCAGAAGGAGACGAACGCGAGGATGCCACCGAGCAACGGAGAAGCGATCCAGGAGAGGACGATCTCCAGAACCTTGCCCCAATTGACCGCAGCGGGGTGAATGTAGAGTCCCATGCCGATGACACCGCCGACGATTGAGTGAGTGGTCGAGACTGGCATGCCCCACTTGGTCGCCACCGTCAGCCAGATCGCAGCGGCCAGTAGCGCGGCCATGAAGCCATACATCAACCGCTCAGAGTACAACTCCATCTCAGCTTCATCGAATGTGAGAACACCCTTGCGAATCGTGTCTGTCACGTGGCTGCCGAAGAGCACGGCGCCAAGGAATTCGAAGACCGCGGCGACGATGATGGCACGACGAAGCGTGAGGGCGCCAGAACCAACGCTGGTACCCATCGCATTGGCGACGTCATTGGCACCGATATTCCACGCCATGTAGGCGGCAATCAAAATACCGAGCACCACGATGAGGTCGAGCATCAAAACATGGCCTCCGGCCGCAGTATATCAATTTGGACCATGGTGGGGTTCGATTAAATTCAGAGAATCAGGGTGGTCAGTTCGGGATTGGTGAGGTAGATTGTCAAGCCGATGCCAGCGAACATCATCATCCAAGCACCAACCAATTTGATCGTGCCCGTCGCCCGGCGCAGGAAGTTGATCGCGACCTGACGGCCGAGGCCGACGAATCCGGTCACGACAATCATCAGAATCAACAATCCGACCATCAGCGCACCGAGGCCATACATCACAGCATCATTGCCGAGCGTCGAGAGATAAATCACGAATGGCAACACCGCAGCGGCGGTGCAATCGACTGACGCCGCTGCATATCCGAAGCCGTACAGATACATGTTGCGCTTCGGCGTGAAGGTATCATCCGCCTCGGTTGTCGACCACTTGTCGACGAATCTCTGAATGAATCCCATCAGATGCGAGGTGCCACCCATCAGCATGAAAGCGCCGAGAACGAACAGCAGAACCGCGATGCTCAGTGCCAACACATGAATCAGCCCGCTGCGCGCAAAGGCTTCGCCCATGATCACAGCGACGATTCCAATGATCAGGAAGAAGGTCCACATCCCCAGCCCAGACAGGGTTCCGATGACCAGTGAGTTGGGCATTTTCCCTTTCAATTTCCCGGCCTCGATCAACTCATCCTCGCGCGAGCCCAGGGACAGATAGTAGGAGATGAAGCCCGGGAGCACCGGGAAAGCGCAGGGTGAGAAATAGACCAGAATCGACAGCATCAGGCCGAGGAAAATGATGCCCTCGAGGCTGGTTTGGACATTGGCCAATCCGAAGATGCGCAACTCCTCGACCTCATCCTGTGAGCCTGAGAGTGCAACGACCACAGCCGAATCGAAGGATTCCCACTTATCGATGGGGGTGCCCGTGCTCTCCTTGCCGATAATCCAGCCCTCGTGGTCGATGATCATCACGACGGGAATCGTACCTGTCCCGCTCGGCGTGAACAGGCGAACCGGGTCGTCGCGCGTATCATTCGTCACATTGATGATCGCAGCGGTTTCATTTCCAATGCCGGTCGGATAGGTCGGGACGGTGTATTCCCCTCCACTCTCATTGAGATAGGCAAGGTCCTCGTAATACCACGCGCCGTAGGCGACGATGATAATCTCGCGACCGGACGCATTTGCAATCGATTCCCACTCGGACTGTTTTGACTCCAGATGATACTGAACGAAGTGACAACTGCCACAATCGCGCGCCATCATGTCGACGATGACGACCTTGCCACGGTGATCGCTCAGGCGGAACCAGCCCGTCTCATTGGTCACATCCGACTCGATGCCCGTGCGGTTCAGCGTCTCGAACTCCATGTCAGGCACCTGCTCGGGCTCGCCGGCAGAGGACATCAGCGAAGCGGATAAGCCGAACACCGTCAGACCGGCATAGGCGATGCCGGCGAACATCACCACGGAGATGGCAAAGGCAATCCAGGTCTGCTTCTCGGCAAAAATCCCGACGTCGCAGCCCGTTCGCTGTTGAATCCGAACACGAAGAGAGGGGTTCCACTCGGCGATAGGCTCGGAAATCGGCTCCTCGACGATCGTCTCGACCATATCGGGGTCCTCAGGGTCGCCGACCGCGGTGAACATGCCCTCCTCTGGCTCGGTGCTCATCGAATCGTTCGGAGAGCGGGCCGTTCTTCAAACCCGCCCTCACACGCCCGGAAAAAACGCCTTGCGCTCCGGTCCGGATGCCCCCCAATAGATGGGGGTAGATGGGTCTTGAACTTTCCAGAAGGGGATGGTTCAGAGAATGAAAGTGAATTCGAAATGAGCCATCTCAGCCAGATTTCGTCAGGGAGTGGGTTGAAATCAGGGATTGGGTTCTTGTGCTTCCAGAGGGGGTTGGTCGATGGGGGGTCAGATGGGGTCGAAGCGTAGTGCGATTCTGCTCGCATTGCTCATGCTCGGCAGTCTGCCGATTCTGCCGGCCAGCGGCGAACAGGTCACCCATTTCGGCAATGCCGGGTCTCCGTCAACGGTTCAGATCGTCTTCGCTGGCGAGGGCTGGGATTCGAGCACCAACCTGACCCTCGGCTCAAATGGCGTTGTTAGCGACGCCAGTCTCGATGTCGTTGGCAGTTCGAATCAAGGGATTCGACCCTCGACCATCGGCATCGATTTCGGCGATGATGGCGACCTCGAATGGGCCTTCGGTGGCCCGGGCAACGGCTCATTCGGCCATGTCGATGAATCGTCCGAAGGTTGGGGCCGATTCGCGCTGAATTTGACGAATGGGTCCGATGCGACGCATTCGATTCGATTGCCGCTCAACGCCACGGTCACCTCAGCCTCGATGAACTTCTCCACGTTGAGCGAGCTCACCCTGTCGGGCAATGACGTGAGAGATTCCCTTCTCCACAAACCGAATCCGAGTTGGGGCAACGTCACCCATGCAATCTGCAATTATGGCATCTATCCCGGCATCAACATCGGCAAGACGGAATGGTCGAATTGGAACATCTACCGCGGTGCCGTCCTGTTCAACATCTCCCAACTCGCTTCGGCCACGGTCATCGATGTGAACCTCTCCTTCTATGTGCAGAGTGTGGCCAACAATGCCAACACCGGACAACCGGTGACGGCCCTGCACGATTACAACGTCCACCCCTTGCTCAAAGACTGGGTCGAGGGACTCGAGAATAGGGCGCCGGTGAACCAGGGGCCGGGTGTAACCTGGAACCATGCCATCGACAACGTGACCGGAGCCGATTATGCCTGGTCGAGTCCCGGCGCGTCGGCTGCGACGGACCGCGGCGCATCGGTGGTGACGATTCGTGAAAGCCCTGCCAATCTCGCCCAGACCTGGATGACCTTCAACTCGGTCGCCCTGACCGATCTGGTCCAGGGTTGGATCAACGGCAGCATCACCAATCAAGGCATGTTGCTGACCGGAGATGAGAACACGAACAAACCCGATGCCTCGCGCCTGACGTTGACGGACAGCGCCAACGCCAGTCACGGACCCCGCCTCGTCATCGTCTTCGAGGGCACGGACGACGTCACCGGTGGGCTCGATGTGGGCGATGATGGCAGTGTGGAATGGAGCCACGCTGGCAATCTCAGCGCCGGATCGACCACGCCGGACCTCACAGCCACTCTCAATGCCCTGCTCGCGGGCGCGAGCCCAACCTTCACCGATGCTTGGGGCAATGAATTCCTCGACATCCCGCTGAATGTGACGGGGAATGCGACGCTGGTCATCGATGATCTCGACGTGCGCTATGATTGGACGCCGACCGTGAGCACCTCACCGAATGGCGACCTCGTGTCCGAACTGAATCAGCATCTCGGAACGCTCCCCGCCGATGCGACCGGCAACGTCAGCATTCCCATCAATGTCACGAGCGGCAGCGCGGGGATTGTCGAACTGTCGAATCTCGTCGTCAATCTCGGCGACCGACCCCCGTCGGTCGGCGCCGTGGACCTTGCGACCGAGACGTGGGTGCCGAACGGTGATGCCTACACGGTCGGCATGGAGGTGACCTCCTACCAGGGGCTGTCCAACCTCTCCTACGTCGCCATGACCCCACAACTCTCCAGCGTTACGAATCCCCCGGTCTTCGTCCATTCACTGGTCAACGGCAGCAGTTGGGTGACCGATGCGAACGGGTTCGTGACCAACATGAGCGGGTCCTGGCAGAGCCTCAACGCCGATACCGGCCGCATGGACTGGACTGTGATGCCCAGTTGGAATTGGATCGAGGAGGCCGACGTCACATGGAAAGCGCAGGCAACGACCTTGGACTCACTGTATTCCATCCGTTTTTCGACCGCAGAAACCGATCATGAGAGGCGCATGGAAATCGATGCCTTCCAAGTCTGGGATGAGAGCGGTGGCAGCGATGGTGGCCCCCAGGTCTTTGCCGGTGAATGGGTCGCTGGAGGCGATAATCTGCGGGTCGAGGGCACGGTTCACTTCCTCAACCTCACAAGCACACCCCTGCCCGGCGATGTCATCGTCGAATTGGAGAATGTCAGCGGCAATTCGAGCAGTGACGATAATGGAGACTTCTCGATTCTCACCAGCGCACCTCCGGACAACCACTACGACGGATTCACCTTGACAGCGCGACTCAACGCATCCTTGGATGGTGCGGCCTCTCTGAACTTCCGAATCGATGGGACCCTGCCCGGCATGCTGTTGAATTCGCCACTCGAGGCTCGCCTGTTGCCCTCTTCGACCCAGACCGTGAATGTGACCATCATCGACAGCATCGAATTGGATGAGGGCAGCCTGCAACTCCGATGGTGGGTCGAATCGCGTCACGATGACCTCGATGGCATGCCCGAAGCGGATGAATATGCAGCCACACCTCTGGTTCGGCAAGGCCAGACTGACTACTTCCACGCCACCTTCGACGATACCACCAATACGCATGGCCAACAGGTCTCATTCTACATCACCGGCTTCGACATCGCCGGCAATCCGCTCAGCACCGGACCGGGACTTGTCGATGACCTACACCACTACACCTCACTCGTGCCTTCGCCAGCGACGCTGAATTCGACGCGCATCGGCTTGCATGCGGACGGCATTCTCGTGCCGGCCCATCCGGTCTGGTTGGAGATCATTCTGAATGAGCAGAACGGTTTGGAGGACATCGATCGAATCGTCGTCGAACTCGGTGCCACCCAGATGACATGGACCAACGGTTCGATGGCCTCGGATGATCCGAATCTTGTCCTCATGGACTTCACATTGACTGAAATCGGCGATTCAGTCGTTCTCAACATCACCTTCAGCCTCGATCCGATCTTCGATGGCAGCGGCACCCAATTCCTGACCTTGCGGGTGACGGATTCGTCTGGACAGCAGACCTTCAATCCCCCCTTGTTCTGGACATTCAATGCGGATGTCGAGCTGGTGGACTTCACCATCTCCTTGGATGATGTACCCTTGCTGGAGGATGATTTCGTCACCCTCGGTTCGCGCTTGACGATCACGGGCAGAATCCGTTATGTGGCTGCAGACCTCGCCCCACCGCCTGACTCGATCGAGGTTCAATTGGAGGTCCCCCTCGACCTGCCTCTGAGCGTCACGACGGATTCGGAAGGCGGGTTCTCCGGCACGATGGATGTCCTTGGTGGGGGCCTCTATAGGGCAACTCTTTCAGTTGTCGAGGGAGAGGGCATGGCGGATTCGATCGGGTCTCAGCGGCTGCAGCTCGATGATTTCGCACCGGCCCTCATCGGCTCGAGTCCCGCTTTCATCGCCGCGAATTCCACGGCTGTGATGCTGCAATTCGACATCCAGGAGATTGGATCGGGTCTGTCGGGTGATGCCATACCGATGACCTGTCAGGCTCACGACGGATTCGAGGCCGTCGGTGAGTCTGTGAGTGCTGACTCAAACCTGTTGATCGCAGCCGAGGTCTCCAGATATCGCGTCAATCTCACATTCCCACCCCTGATCGGCGTCGATGCGGTCGACTGCTGGATGCAGGTATCAGACCGGGCCGGCAATGGTCTGAGCGGCACCGGATCCGCCCCGACGTGGGCGCTCAGACTCGACGTCGTCGAGACGCGAGCCGACCTTGTCGCCACCGAGATTGCCTTCACCAACGATCCCGTCTTCGGCCATGACACCACCATCGAGATCACCCTGCAGAACCTCGGCAATCACACCGCCACCCCATTCTGGGTCACCCTTGAAGCCAACGAAGACCAAGTCGCCTCCGGCCAAATCCAGTTCCTCGAGGGGCAGACGTCCACCTTCATCCGCCTGGATTGGAACCCCGACTGGAAGGGGGAACTCGACCTCATCGTCCACGTCGATACAGAACAGCAAATCGAGGAGCGCAATGAGAACAACAGCTTCACGCACACGATCCACGTCGATGACGCGCCCGAGGGCAGCATGTTCAACCTCGCGAGTTTGGGTGGCATTGGACTGCTCGTCCTCCTCGGCATCGTGGGTGTGCTATTCGTCGCGATGAAACTCAAGGGACGCGATGATTCCGAGCACTGGGATGATGACGAAGAATTCGACGCCTGAGGCCTCGGGTGCGCTCAGAGGGGGCAGACCATTGTGCGTCCGGACCCTTGTGCGTCCGGAAGCAAGTGGTTCCAACCGCTTTCATCAGTCGTGGGTGATACTGTACTCAATTTCTATCAAGAGCGTGGTTGGCCTTATTATGAGTCAGCGGTGTGAACGAATCGAAGAAGATGGCGAATTCAATCACCTCAGGCCCGTTTGGGGTCATGGCCGCAGTGATTTTGTTGCTCATCGCGCCCCTACTTGCTGGTTGCTTGCACAGCGGTGGTAATACAGACATTCCCGAGTCAAATGAGAACTTGCTGTATGGTTGCACCGATTCATCCTCTTTGAATTATAATACATCTGCTGAGGTAAATGATACCTCTTGCCAATATGAAGTATTCACCGAACCTGTTGAGGAAGGGGAACCATCACCACCAATCGGTAACCAGACCGAAATTGAGGAGCAGGCTCAGGCAACAATTGACCTATGGGATGGAGAAAGTAGATTGTTGTTGATCCTCGTCCATCCAACCGATTCAACTCCGGGGATGAGTGCTACAGAAGCTGAGTCGATAATGAGTGATGTCAACGACTGGTACGTAGAGGTCTCGGGCGGCAAGGTATGGCTCAACTGGTCCATCGCGGGTTGGTATGCCCTAGATGATGCCGGCTACTCGAAGCAGAACGCCTACCAGGCTGCGGCTGATGATGGGCATGACCTTGCCGAATACGACCGATTCGTGGTCGGGTTGCAGGACCTGACCTCACGCAGCGTATCCACCCAAGGAGTCCAGCACTACAACGTCACGACCGATGATGGAACCATCCACCTGCTCGCTTCTCGCTGTGATATCAAGCGCTTCGCTGATACCAACAGCACGCGCAACACCATGACCCACGAACTGGGTCACAGTTTCGGCCTCTCACACGCGAGTTTCAGTAGCAGCATCAGTGGTGAGGTGGACCCCTACGGCAACCAATACGACACCATGGGTTCGTCATCAGCCTGGCGTCATTTCGGAGCCGCCTACAAGCATCAGATGGGCTGGCTGAATGATGATCAGGTTGAACTCGTTTCACAGAGTGGCGACTACACTCTAAAGCCACTCGAAGTTGATGAGGCGCATGCTCTGAGAATCTCAATCGGGATGGTCGAGGAGTTGAATAATGGTAAGACCACCATCGCCGAGCATTTCTACTATCTCGAGGTCAGGGAGGTTCAGGATGTCGAGGCATCGAACAAGCCCGGAGCGGGTTCGCTCGGAGCTCTCAATGGTGTCATCATCAACCACGCCGGCCCTCAGGATCAATATGGCTACCACAAATGGTTGGCCATCGCTCAGGATACCACTCCTGAGACTCCGACGGACAGTAACGGCGATTTCCTGCTGACGGAAGGGCGTACGTTCAGCATCGATGAGGCAGGCATCCACATCACCGCGTTGAATGTCACCGAGGATGAGACAACGGTGCACATCGAATTCGACGATGGAACGGGTAATTCAGCCCCTACCATCTCCAGTGTCGAAGCCACTTCCACAGGAGGCGGTTTTCAGTTCAGTGTCGATGCACAGGATGCAGACAATGACGACCTCGCGGTATTCTGGAACTTCGAGGCAGGATACGGTGACCTCTACGCTCCAGAGCGCATCGGAACTGGGACATCGGTCGAGCACGCTTTCGATGATAATGAAGGCAGGAGGGTTTTCGTGCGGGTATCGGACATGCATGGTGGAGAAACCATCGACTGGGTGGATATCAACGGATTTGTGAATCAAGCCCCTCAGATACAGGCGATGACTCCCACTTCGGTCAATGAGGGTGTGTTCGAATTCCAGATCGACATCATCGACCAAGAATTATTGACATATGCCTGGGACCTCGGCGACGGAAGCACATCGATACTCCCTGAGCCACTCCATGAGTATGCTGAGGATGGCAATTACACGGTCACTTTAGTCGTCTCGGATGGGGAGTTTAGCACCACCATGACCGGCTATGCAGACACCGCTGAGACGGAGAACATGCCTCCTGTTTCCGATGCAGGGCCTGACATCACCGCGTCCCCCGGTGAGACCATCATCCTCGATGGTTCGGGCAGTGATGACCCCGATAATTACCCCCTTGCTTCCCTGCGCTACACATGGTCGTCTCCAGATGGCCTTGAGATATCAAACGATGACGAAGCGACAGCTTCACTGGTGGTTCCCACTCAAACGGGTACCTACATCATCCATCTGCTAGTGAACGATGGTATCGAGAGCAGAACGGATACGATGGTCCTGACCGTCACCGCCTCCTGAGTACACAGATGCTTGTGAAAGTGAATGTGAACTGCGGCGGAGTCATGCGTCAGCGTTAAGCCGAGTCTGAGGGTCGAGGCAGCCATCGGACTCGTGGTCTAGGGGTTATGACGTCGCCTTCACACGGCGAAGATCGCCAGTTCAAATCTGGCCGAGTCCATTACAAATCATCACAAGGCCAGTTTGAACCAGAGACTGGCTGAACAGCACTCAGCATCACAGCCGCCAGTCTCGACGGTTCAAATCTGGCCGAGTCCACAGTACCTTACTGCAGGAGCGCTGACGTACCGAAGCGGAAGGTGGCGGGATGAACGAATCCGTCGCCGAGCGCGGTTCTGACGATGTCGAGGTATCCTTCGGCTTGTCCGGGCTCTCGGATCCCCCCGGAGAGTTTGAGCCCCCGCGCATCGGCGGGATGCTCGGTGTTCCAGATGGCCAAGAGTTCCGCGAGCACACGCGCGACGAGGGGTGTGCACGGGCCACGTCGCCCCGTACAGGTCTTGATGAAATCCGCCCCGAATTCCAGGGCGAGTTTTGCGCCGAATTCGATGTAGGCAAGATCCATTTCGGGCGTTTCAAGGATGATTTTCAGCACCTTGTCGCCACAGGCTGCGCGGATGGCGACGATGTCTCTGACAACCTTGTTGCGATCGTCGTTCATCAGGGCCTCGAAGTCGAGGACGACATCGATCTCCTCGGCGCCATCTGAAATCGCGGTTTGGATCTCTTCCAATCGTTCTGGAAGGGACCCATCTCCATTCGGGAAGCCACCCGCAGCGCACGCAATGCTGCCGTGATACCGCTTCTTGGCTTCTGCCACGTGTTGTGGAAGGATGCAAATGGTTGCGAATGGATGCTCGGCGGCATCATCGAGGAAGGCCTGTAGATCTCCGTTGGCATCGAGCATGGTGAAGTCACACAGCTCGAGCATGAGGCGTCCTCGGGCGTGTGGAACATCAACCCCACGCTTCATGTGGTGCATCGCTTCTGCACGGGCTGATGGGCGTATTCGGCATCGTGCTGCCCGGGGGTCTCGCTCCGGCTTCTGACATTCTGATCGTGGTGTTCATCACCAATCTGGCCTACATGGGCTGGTTGCTCAATGCGCGGCGGGTGTTGTTGCGTGAGGAGCGCGATCTGCTCGATTCTCCGGATTGGTCAGCCGAGTTGGAGAAGGGCTGGAAAATCAAGGACAAGGAGCCTGATTTGTCGCCGACCATCGACGCCTTTGCCGAGGTGCCTGAGGATGAGGATGATGTGGACGATTTGGGTGGCGTCGCCCCCGAGGGGGCGCTGCCGCCGCGCGCGAACTGTGCCGCTTGTGCGAAGCGGTTGGTCGAGGCCGACATGTGGGCGAAGTGCTTGGGTTGTGGGTCGCATTACCATACGATCTGCTTGGGACGGTTGGGCGCTTGTGCCAGCTGCAACAATCCGGTCGAAGGGCTGGAATTGGAAGAGGAGTCCTCAAAGAGTGAAGCCGAGGACGACGAGGCGTGACGAGCGGTCGCATCCACAACTTCGGCGCTGGTCCGGCCGTGCTGCCGCTGGCCGTGGTCGAGAAGGTTCAGGCCGCCTTGCCGAATCTTGCGGATTCTGGCTTTGGTCTCTTGGAGATCAGCCATCGGTCTGGGACGTATCAATCGGTGATCGACAGTGCGGTGGCTCGGGTTCGTCGCGTGCTGGCTGTCCCGGATGATTACGAGGTGCTCCTGTTGCAGGGTGGCGCCTCGCTGCAATTCTACATGACCGCCCTCAATCTGCTTCGCGAGGGTGAGTGCGCCGACTTCCTGGTGACGGGTGGCTGGGCGAAGAAGGCGCTGAAGGAGGCGCAACGGGTCGGTCCTTCCGCGGCCATCTGGAATCAGGAGGCGTTCAACTCCGTGCCGATGAATGGTGATTATTCGGTTCGAAGTGAATCGGTCTATATGCACTATACATCGAACAATACGCTGTATGGCACCCAATATCATCACCTGCCTGAGGCGGATCATTTGGTGTTGGATGCCTCGTCCGATATCTGTGGTGTAGCCTTGGATGTCGGTGCGCACGATGTGATCTATGCGGGTGCGCAGAAGAATCTCGGGCCGTCCGGAGTGACGCTGGTGATCCTGTCCCCATGGGCTGTGTCCAGGGTGGGGGATGACCTGCCGACGATGTTGGATTACAAGACGCACATCGCCAAGGGATCGATGTTCAACACGCCGAATACTTTCGGCATCTTCGTGCTGGACAAAGTGCTCGAATGGATCGAGGATAACGGGGGCCTTGCGGCTTCCATTCGACGCAACCTGGACAAGTCCGGGCTTCTGTACGCCGAGTTGGACCGAACTGACTTCTGGGTGCCTCATGCTGAGGAATCGAGTCGCAGTGTGATGAACGTCACCTGGCGCTTGGCGAATCAAGATTTGGAGTCTGTATTTTTGGACGAGGCGCTGGCTGCGGGACTGGGTGGTCTGAAGGGTCACCGCAGTGTCGGTGGCATCCGCGCCTCGATGTACAATGGCTGTCCGTTGGAGAGCGTAGAGGCGCTGGTTGGCTTCATGGTCGACTTTGAAGCGCGCCATGGTTGAAAACGGAGTGGCGCGTCGCCGTGCCCATGGTGGTCGTCGGCATCGCGATGTTACAAGGCGCGCGCCATGCCCATATCGATGCCCTTCACCGTGCATCAGAGGAACTTGGAGTCCAGATTGAGATGGTCGAATTGAGGACCGTTGAGGACCTGTCTTCTGCCGGCATCGATGCGCTCATTCTCCCGGGTGGCGAGACCACGGTCATGCGACTGCGTGGCAATGATACGGCCAGCCAACTCTTGCCGGCGCTCTTTGAATGGATGCGCGCAAATCCCGAGGCGCCGGTGTTGGCCACCTGTGCGGGTGCGATTCTCTTGAGTGACCCGCAGGACGGTGGCGCACCGCTGATCGATGCGGACATCGACCGCAACGCGTATGGGCGACAATCCGATTCATTCCAGGCCGAATTGGATGACGGCTTTCCCGGCGTCTTCATCCGCGCACCGCGCTATCTGGAACACCGAGATGAGGTCATCTCCACCCGCGATGGAGAGGTGGTCGGCTTGAGAAAGATGAACAGAATCGCCTTGACCTTCCACCCTGAACTGTCGAATGATTCCAAATTCCACCGCATGTTGCTGGAGGCTTGTGCATGATTGAACTCCCGTCGATGGATGAGGCCGAGGGCTGCATTCAATGCCAGATGGGCAGCAAGTTGGTGCTCTTTGTCACCGGCCATTGCCACTGGATGTGCGACTATTGCCCGCTGTCGGAGAACCGCCGCGAAATCGACTTCATGTACGCCAATGAGCGACGCGTCGACATCGGGGACTGGACCGCGGTGCTCGAGGAGGGTCGGGCCATGGATGCGACGGGCACGGGCATCACCGGTGGTGACCCGATGATGGCGGCGGAGCGCAGCATGGAGGCCTGCCGCCAGCTGAAGGCAGAATTTGGTCCGAGTCACCACATCCACCTCTACACCAGCATTCCGTTCAAGCCCGAGGTGGCTGTTCAGTTGGCCGATGCGGGACTCGATGAGATCCGCTTCCATCTGCTCGACCTGAAGTATGAACGCTATGTTGAGACGATGCTGGCCTGCCGCGATGCGGGCATGTTTGTCGGCATCGAATTGCCCTGTGAACCGGACCAAGAGACGCGCTTGTTCGAATTGATCGAAGAGATGCGCGATGGACCCGCCCTCTTCCTCAACCTCAACGAGTTGGAGATCACGGTCGGCAATTATGACAATATGGAGGTGCGTGGCTTCAATCTGTCCAGCGAGATCACTGCCGGTGCGGAGGGCAGTGGAGAACTCGCCCGCGCATTGCATGCAAAGGTCACGCCCGATTATGGCTACATGGTCAAATTCTGCACGGCTTCCTACAAGGATAGCGGGCAACTTCGCCGGCGGTTCCTCAGGCGGGGCGAACACACCATCTCGCCGCATGAGCAGATGACCGAGGACGGCACGCTGACCTTCGGTGCCATCTATTGTCAAAACGAGGATGCCGAGAACTGGATCCAAGAGATCTGTGAACTGACCGACATCCCACCTCAATTCCTCCACTATGACGGGGATGAGCGAATCGAGATCCCGATTCTGCTCGCCGAGGGCATCGCGGCCGATGTGGACGCCCCGGTCGCCGTGGTCGAGGTCCATCCGACCCACGAACGGCTCGAGGTCGGTCTGGTCTGGCTCAACGATGTCCGTCCTTGAACCATCGTTTGGTTCAAGAATGGTCGGCTTTTCCCCGTCCTTGATGAGTGACGAAGAAGTCGTCGAAGAAGCCGAGCCGTCGGTCGAAGATCAACTCGCTGAAGCGCTTGCGCGCGCAGAGAAGGCCGAGGCCGAAATCACCTACCGAGATGCGGACATCGCGAACATCCGTCGGCGCGCAGCGACCGAGAAGTTGAACCTGATGAAATTCGCTGGATTCAGTCTCGCGGGTCGAATCATTCCCGTGCTCGACAGCCTTGACCGCGCCCTCGAAAGCGCGGAAGAAGGCGCCTTCACCGAGGGCATCCAACTGACCCGAGAGAATCTACTCGAAGCGCTTGAAGCTGAAGGTGTCACACCAATTTTGGTGCAGGAAATCTTCGACCCGAGCACCATGGAGGCCATCACCACCCTTCCCGCCAGCGAGGCACATCCGGATGGCACGGTCATCGATACGCTCGAACGCGGCTATCTGTACAAGGATCGCGTCCTGCGACCCGCCCGCGTGGTCGTCGCAAAGGATTGAGGAAGATGGACCGGCGTTGGATCCTTGCACCCATCGCCTTGTGGATGGCGCTGCTATTCCTCGTTCAGGTCTTCGGCGCCTTCGCCGCCCCGGATTCATCGGTCATGCCCGATGCCTGCCCCGAAGACAGTCAGAACTGTGCGCGGGCAACGATCGGCTTCGATGCCACGCCTGCGGATGTGATGGCCGCAGCCTTGGCTTGGGAGGACCCGAGCGTCGTCGTTGTGGATGGAAATTCAGCGCACGTCGTCCATCATACGCGATGGTTGAATTATCCCGACGACATGTTTCTTGAAGCGGATTGCAACGAGAACGGCACCTGGCTGAACATCCAATCCCAATCGCGCCTCGGCGTCTCAGATCTCGGCGTCAATCAGGATCGTATCGATGGGCTCCTCGCACACCTCGCGAGCATCGATTTCGAAGCCGCTGAGTGCTAACCGACGGGTTCGCCACCGGTGCCCATGTGGAAGAGGCGGCGCTGCCAACCATTGTCGAAGATGAGGAGGGCGACAGCCTCGGGGACATTGATGGCGAGCGCTGCGATCGCAGCCTCTTCCTCCAAGACGGTGGAAAGCATCTGAATGGTGGCGCGGATGCGCCAGCCTTGCCAATCCTCACGTTGGGTGAGTTCTGTGAGAATCACATTCCAATTTGCGGCCCTATAGAGGTTCGCTGTGCTCTCGTCCGTGGTCAAGAACGTGCCCGATTCGCCATGAAAGGCCTCGGCGTGAGCGACGAAATTCGGCGGGTCATTTATGTCGGGGATTTGAACGATTCTCGCCGGTTTCTCCCCGAGCCATGCCCTGATCATCTGCTCGCGTTCACCCGCGGTCCACGGATTGTCCAAGCTGCCGGATTTCTCCGAAGAACCGATGCAGATGGTGATGTCCGGGTCGCGGCGCATCGCCTCTTCAATCATCGCCGCGTGGCCATTGTGAAAGGGCTGAAATCGACCGAGCAGAATGATCATGGCAAGCCCTCCCGAATGAGGCGGCCGAGGTTCCACTCGCCTTGGCCCCAGGCGCTCGCATCGGTCCAATCGCGACCGACGAGGAGGAAGAGGTCGGGAATATCGGCGGTCTGCAGGGTGCGGTGCAAGGCATCCGCCTTCTCCTGATGCGCCTCCATGGTCGGCATCAGCCGGGGGTCCTGTTTTGCATCGAGGGTTTCTCCGAGGTCTTCGCGCTGGGCCATCCACGAAAGGACGACCTTCTCGGCATATTCGTTGGGCTCCGACTTGCCCACCGCGGCCAGTGCATCCCGCCAAGTGGTCTCATCATACAGATCGTCCAAGTCTCTGACCTCTCTTTGCAACAGCACGTCGAGGTAGAGCATGGCCCGGCCTTCCCAGCAACGAAATGCGCCCGGGCTGGCGAGGTCCGAGAGCAATCGCAAGCCCTCGGCACCCTCGGTGGGCGTCATTTCCGCAAGGTCCGAGAGGAAGCCCGCGTCGGTCCAATTCACTGGATGGGTATCGTACCAATCGAGAAACTCCGCCTCGGCATCGATGTCGTGGGCACGGTCCAGAGAGGGGATCTCTTCGGGTCGGCGGTCTCGAAGTCCACCTTCGGCGAGTGCCGTGGCCAATTCGACCGAGGGCAGTGAGCAGAGTCCGCGAAATACAGCAACGTCGACGAGTCGGGCGACGAGGTCGACCGAGGCCATGATGCGGTGGCGGTGGCCCCCATCCATCAGCCTTCGCACGGGGCAACGTAGTCGCCGTGTTCAAGAACCAGTGGCGGGGCCCCCCGAATCAGGCGACGCGTCTGGGAGGTGAGTGAATGGCGACGATCAAAGAGCAGATTGCCGAGATTCAGACCGAGATCGACAAGACGCAGAAGAACAAGGCCACCAATGCCCACATTGGGAAGTTGAAGGCGAAGATCGCCGCGCTGAAGCGCAAGATCGAGTCGAATGCGGCCCATTCCAAGAGCAGCGGACCCGCATCTGGCTTCGAGATCAAAAAGTCCGGCGACGCCTCGGTGGCGTTGGTCGGATTCCCCTCTGTCGGTAAGTCGACGCTGATCGCGCGGCTCACCGGCATGGATTCTGAGACCGGTGCCTATGCCTTCACGACGCTGACCTGCATCCCCGGCCTGATGGAGCACCGGGGTGCCAAGATCCAGATTCTCGACCTGCCCGGATTGATTCCTGGCGCGGCCGAGGGCAAGGGCCGCGGCAAGGAAATCCTCGGCGTCATCCGGTCCTGTGACATGGTGCTCTACATCCTCGACCCCTTCCAAGAATCCCACTTCAGTGTGCTTCACAGAGAGCTGGACATCAGCGGCATGCGGCTCAACGAGGAGAAACCGCCTGTCTTCGTGCGCAAAACCGACCGCGGCGGCATCGTCGTTCGTTCGACCTGTGAACAGACAATTCTGACCAAGGAGGAGGTGCAGACCATCGTCCGCTCCTTCGGCATCATGTGCGCCCAGGTCACGATGCGCGTCGATGCAACCCCCGACCACCTGGTCGATGTGATGGCGGCGAACCGCGTCTACTCCCAAGCGATCGTCGCGGTCAACAAGATGGATTTGGCCAATGAGGCAGATCTGGAGCGTACCGTGAAGATGATTCCCGAGGATTGGCCTGTGATGCCGATCTCGGCGTTTACCGGTGAAGGCGTCGAGGAGATGAAGGATTTCATCTACGACAATCTCGGCTTCATGTCGGTCTTTCTCAAACCGCAAGGCCAAGAGGCGGATATGATCGAGCCATTGATCGTCAAAGACACCTCGACTGTGGAGGATGTCTGCAATTCTCTGCATCGGGATTTCGTCCGGAATTTCCGCTTCGCGCGGGTCAAAGGACCCTCGGCAAAGTTCGATTGGCAGCGGGTCGGATTGCACCATCTGCTGAAGCATGGAGATGTGCTTTCGATCATCATCAAACGCTGAGACGCCACGACATTTCCTTAGGAGATGTTGATAGGGACGAGGTCCATCGCAGGTCGTCGTGTGAAGGATGGAACGCTATCACCCACGTGCAGGATTGGCTTCGAGCCTCGTCGCCATCCCGACTTGGCTCATCTTTGTTCTCAACAGCATGCTCGGCTTCTTTCCCTCTCTCATCTTCGCCGATGGCGGCATCGGTTCGAAGTTCCACTTCTATCTCTTCATTCAAGATCGATTCCTCGGTGGCTCACCCGACCCGGTCTGGTCCGAGGCCGGCGTGATGACCAGTCAGGAATGGTTGATGCTCGCCCTTGCACTCCCCGCCACCTTCGGCGCACTCTATTGCCTGCGTAAGCGACCGGAATTCGGCGCCATCGACCGAGATGACCTCGGCGAGGCCCGGGAGGCGCTCGAGGTCGACCGGTCCTTCGCGAGCACTTCGGGCACAGGTGATGCGAACACGGCTGCCATCATCGATTCGGTGATTGGAGAGGCACGGCAGGTCGATTCGCAGGTCGTCACGGCCGCACTTGGGGAGATGGGCGCGATCGCCGCGGCACATGCTGCGGCCAACCCCCAGCCCGAACCCGAACTTGAGCCAGATCAGGTGCCAGAATCCGAACCCGAACTTGAGCCAGATCAGGTGCCAGAATCCGAACCCGAACCCGAACTCCTCGATGAGATCGATGCCTGGACCATCTACGACCCGAAGCCCGAGTCCGAGTCCGTTCCTGAACCCGAAGCGGAAATGGCGGAGATACCCGAGATGTTCCGCGAGCCGGTCATCGAACAGGATGACCCACTCTCCAAGCCTTCCACCCCCGAGATTCCGGCCGTGAAATCATCGATTCCGGGCCTTGCTGAGGTCAAACAGATCATCTCCAAGGCGACCGAGGTGACGGTCAACGCTGCCAAGGATGTCGCGTCCAAGACTGTCGAGTTGACCGAGCGTGTCGTCGAGAAGGTTCGGCCTTCGAAGCCAGAGAGCAGCGTCATGCCCGTGCGACCACCCGGCCTGCCACCGATGGCGGAATGGGACCCATACGAAGGCGAGTGGATGCTGTTGGGTCGGCCGATTCGCACCGCACCCGAGCCCGAGGTCGAGGCGGAGAAACCGACTTGGGCGCGCGATGAACTCGAGATCGAGCCGGAGGCAGAACCCGCCGTCCTCTTGACCGCGGTCGCCATCGATGACGAGGACGAGGTCGTTCGAAAGACGCCCGTCATCCCGATTATCCCTTGAGCGGAGGTGACGACTCTCATGTCCGAGGGCATCGACATTGACGAATTGTTGGACGCGCCCCAGATGAGGCTCATCCGAGGGTTCGGCGCCCACCTTCGCGGGCGCGCCCGTCGTCTGGCTGGACTCTTCGTTCTCGGCCTGATGATCGGCTACCCGATGGCCGGAAAATTACTGGAATGGGTGCTGGTCCAACCGGGCCTCGTGCCCGATGGAACGACCATCATCACCCTGCAACCGCTCGAATTGGTCCTGTTGCGTCTGCAGATGGCCGGTTACCTCGCCATCGGCTTCGTCATCGTCGCCCTGATCCATGATGCAGCGCGCTATCGGGATGCGATCGATGTCTCTGAATTGCCCGAACTTCCGCTCTGGCGGGGCTTGGTCGCGATCGGTTTGGCTGCCTTGCTCGCCCTCGCAGGATTGATCTATGCCTGGGAGATTCTGATTCCTTTCCTGCTCGAATATCTGCAGGCCGATGCGGAGTCTGCAGGATTGACCACGACCTGGCATCTACAGGCCTGGATCGGATTTCTCGCCTCGCTCGTGCTCGGCAGTGCACTCGCCTTCCAGGTGCCGCTCATCGTGCTCATCGTGCTGCGTGGGGGTCTGGTCGAACGCGAGATGTTGACCCAGTACAGACGCCACCTGTGGTTCGCCAGCATCGTCGCTGCCGCCGTGCTCTCACCGCCCGACCCGCTCTCGCTCGCGCTGGTCGCCGCGCCGATGATCATCCTGTTCGAATTGGCGCTCGTCGCCGATTCGCTCATTCCTGAGTCTCAGTGAGGCCTCGGATTCGCTCATCTTCTGCCTTGGCCACGGCGATGCCGTCCTCGACATCGACCCACCACATCATGATCGTGCCCGTGATGATGAGAACCGCAAGGCTCGCGATCGCGACCCGGCTGTCGTACATCACGGACAATGTGCCATAGAGCAAGGGACCGATGACCGCAGCGACCTTGCCAAAGAAGCCGAAGAAGCCGAAGAATTCGGTGCTGCGGGTCTCGGGTACCATCTTGCCGAATAGGCTGCGCGCAAGGCCTTGACTGCCGCCCATGAGTACGCCCGCCATGCAGCCGAGAATCAACCACTGGAAGAAGACGGTGATGCCGAGCGGTGCCCAGACATTGGAGCGCGCCGCAATCGGGACGTCATCGAACGGGCCATCGCCGAGGCTGGTCGGATGGTCGACGCCGACATTCGCAATCTCGGGACTGAGATAGGCGCTGAACCGCGTCTCATTGAGCGACATGACCAGCGTTTCCGCTTCCTGCGCACTGACGTTTCCACCATCGAGCAGATGCTGCCAGTCCTTCTGGATGGCCTGATCTTCATCGCTGCTGCCGAATGGTTCCTCGTTCATTGTGGCCAGGGTGTAATTGTCACCGGTCTCCATCGATTCGAATTGCAGGTCGTATTCGGAGGCTTCCGAGAGTTCGAGTGGCGCGAATCCCATCGCGCCGACGATCATCACACACCACAGCACCAGTGAGACGGTGAGGGCCTTTTTGGTCGAATACCGCTCGGCCAGCCAGGTGAAGAAGAATGCCGCGGGGAAGGCGACAAACTGGATGACGACGATGGTCACGATGAGGTCCACCACCGTCAGACCGAGCACCGTGACGCCGAAGGCACCAGCCAGTGAGGTGACGCTGTTGATGCCGTCGATGAAGAAGAAGTAGGCGAGCATGTAGATGAAGAGCGTCTTGAAGCGAGGCATTTCCCTCAGCGTTTTCAAGACCTCGGAGGTGCCGATTCTGGTCGCCTCCTTCAGGCTCAGTTCTTCGAGTTCGTTCTCGATTTCTGGCTCGGCGACATAGGCGAAGGTGTACCAGGCGAATCCGAACCACCAGATGCCTGAGGTCGCCATGCAGAATGGGATGACCCAAGCACCACCGACACCCATCACCAAACCGAGGTGGAAGACCAGCAGTAAGCCGCCACCGAGGTAACCGTACGCATAGGCCTTGTTCGAGATTGAATCCATCTCATGTTCTTCGCCGATATGCGGCAACAGGGAGTTGTAAAAGACGCCCGCACCGTTCAAGCCGACGTTCGCGAGCATGAACATGATCATGATCCACATCCACTGGAAAGACAGGGAGAACAGCGGTGTAAGGGCGAGCAGCAAGACGCTGCCAGAGCCGATCCAAGTCAGCCATTTGAGCGCCTTCATCTTGATGCGGCGCCGGTCGGCGATGACACCGAAAGAGGGGCTGAAAATGGCGACCATCCATGTGGCGATGGCGACCGAATAGGCCCAGACGGCGTCGGCTGACATCTCAGCGCCAACCAGATTGGCCGTGAGGCCATTGGCCTCGAGGAAGAGGTAGGTGAACCAGGCGGGCAAGATGGCGGTGGTGACGCTGGTCTCGAAAGCGGACTTGCCCCAATCGTACATGCAGTAACCGTGAATCGACTTCCGCTTCGTCTCAGGCATCGTTCCACTCACCCCGTGGGCAGGTGTTTAGCATTGGTGCAGGGTGACGCTTCAAAAAGGAAAGTCCACACCCTCGTCCGATGACGGAGCCGTGGGTCGACCTACCGGAGAATTCCCTCGCAGGGATCCGGCACGGTATGTCGCATTTCGACGGGGTCGAATTCGATCTGCGTTTGACCCGGGATAACCGCTTGGTGATCTTTCATGACAACCACCTCTCCCCCGCGCAGCGTGAGGTCCTCGACGGTTCGAAATGGACCGAGGACCACACGGCGGCGGAACTCGGAGAACTCGGGATCGCGACCTTCGAGACCTTGTTGGAAGATGCCGATTTCGTCGAGGGTTGGCGGACGCATGGGAAGGTCGCCTGTGTCGAATTGAAGATGCCGAATCCCAAATCCAAGGCCGCGGGCTATGTTTCGCCCAAGAAGCGAGAGGTGCACGCGCGACGGATGGCCAAACAGGTCGACGAGATTCTCGCTGAGGTCGACCTTCCGCACGCTTCTGTGGTGCTCATCTCCTTCAAGCGCCGCTTCCGCAAGGCCTGTGCAAAGGCCGGCGTGCGATGGCCGGTGGCCCAGTTGCAACCGGCGATCCCCGAAATTGGCACCCGGACGATAAAGCGGATTCTGACTTTGCCCTCGTTCATGTGGCTCTCGATGGCCTTCCACCTGAAGCATCAACAGCTGGTCGGTGCCCCGATGTTGCCCTGTGCGCTGGAGTATCTGGACGGCTTTCCCCGGCACCTGACCTTGGGGCGCACGGTGGGTCTGTCCGGCTATACCTCGCGCCGATTGACCCGCATTCGCAATGGGTTCCAAGTCTTCGTCTGGCCCTGTCCCCCACGCGTGGAGCAGGGGGTGCGTGACCTCGGATTGACCGGCATGACCGACCATACCTCGCCCGATTTGGTGACCCTTCCCGACGGTGGGGCGCGGTGGACGCGGTGGGCGAGTCAACCGTTGGATGTCGAGCGAGAGATCCTTCTGCGAAATGCTGCACCCTCAGACCACGCGGCATTGATCGAAGAGGCGAACAGAGAGGTGACGCCGTGGCGCGAATTGACCGATATCGAGCGGCGTGGATTCCTCTCATCCTGGCGCAAACGCTGGCAATGGGACCGAGAAATTGACGAATTGGCCACCGACGCGGCTGCGGACCGGATGCCTTGGGAGGTCAGCCGTCTGATCGGCCACCGCGGCAGCGGTGAGGACTTCCATCTCCGAAAGTAATCAATCGAGATGGCGGACCGTGGGGTCTGCAGCGTAGTACTTGGGCCGGTAGATCGGCGTGCCACGACCGCCCCGTGCATTGCGTTCATCGAGAATCTGAGCCGAGATCCCGACGACGCGGGACCATCCAAAGAAGGTGGTGTAATACTCCGGCTTGTGGAATCCCACGGCATTGAGAAGACTGCCCGAGGCGATGTCGACATTGGCATTTGGATTCTTGATTTTTGGATTCTCTCCGAGGACGCGGGGTGCGACCTCGCGCAGGGTCTTGACGGTGAGGAAGTTCTTGTCGTCCGGACAGATTTCCTCACCGAGTTTGAATTGGGCGGCAGCGCGCGGATCCTCGGCGCGCAATACGGCGTGTCCGAATCCATAGATGGGGCGCTTGGCCGCCAATTCCTTGCGCACAAAGGACTCGACCTTGTCCGCATCGGCGCTGCCGATGCGCTGGACGAATTCGAGGCAGGCCTGATTGGCACGGCCGTGCAAAGGACCCGAGAGGGCGTTCATCGCACTCGAGACCGAAGCGTAGAGACTGGCCCATCCCGAGGCCACAGCTTTGCCTGTGAAAGTCGAAAGATTGCCACCGCCATGGTCCATGTGCAGGACGAAGAAGACGCGGAGTGTGCGCGTCATGGCCCCGCCGTCGACACCTTCCTTCCCGAGCAGGTGCACGAAATTCTCGACCATGCCGAGTTCGGGTTCACTCGCGACTTCTGGCAAGCCCCGTCCGCCGCGCAGGCGGAAGATGGTCGCCATCAGTTCGGGCATGCGCGAAATCAGGTTGAGCCCATCCGCGCGCACATCGCCGGTGGTCTCAGCCACGCCGAGGGCCTGAATACCGATCGACAGCCAATCCATCGGATGGCCCGTGCCCGGCGTCAAGGATTCGAGTACGCGCAGGGCCCCGGCCGGCATGCGCGAAGCGCGCTGGGCGAGTTCATGGCGAAAATCCTGGCCTTCCTGCCGGTTGGGCAGCCGCTTCTCAAAGAGCAGGAAGATGACATCCTCGGGATCCATTTCCGCAAGGTCAGCCACCGGATACCCACAGTAGTGAACCCCCTTCTTCGGGTCGACGAATGAGGTGCGACAGGTGCCGACAGGAACGCCGCGCAAGCCGGTGTCGAGATGGTCGGCTGTGACTTCAAAGAGGACCTCCTTTTCGTTCTCAGTGCTCATTCCACACCCCTCAACACCCGGGATGGATGCAGGATGTATAAGGGCAAGGGTTGTGTGTATTGCACCACGGGTGGAGAAGCCATCAGGTGCGCATTTTCAACCACGGATGAGCCTATGTGGAACGGGTGGGTCCGACGGCCATGGCACGGCGTCAACCCTGGTTCTCCGCCGGCGTTCGCTTCGAGTGTCAACCCGATTGCGGAAAATGCTGTGACCAGCCGGGCGGCGTGGTATTTCTCGCGCCTCACGATGCGGCCCGACTCGCCGCCCATCACGACATGGGGGTCGAGGAATGGTTGGCCCGCGATTGTGTCCCAAGCCAAAACGGGCGATTCGTTCTGAAGTCACGGACGTCGGATGGTGTCTGCATCTTTCTGGCCGAGGACAAGACCTGTAGTGTGTACGAGGCCAAGCCCGATCAGTGCTCGGCCTTCCCATGGTGGCGTGAAAATATGTCCTCAAATCGGTCGTGGCACAAGACGGTTCAACTCTGTCCGGGTCTGCGTCACGCCGGTGCGAAAACGGTGACTTTGCCGGTGATTCAAGGGCATCTTGACAAGGATGCTGTGGCGGAGAAGGGCTTCAAAAAATGGTCGGAGTGATTCTAGTCAGGACTTCGTGACTTTGCCGAGTAAGTCGCCGAAATCGGCATCATCTTCATCTTCCTTCTCGGTCAGGTCCAGCCCGCCGGATCCGGCGGCCTTGGTGACGGACACCTCCTCGACATCATCAGCGATGGCCATCAGATCGATGCCGGACTTCTTCTCCTTTTTCTTGGCCGGGGGCGGACCTTCGGTCTCGGGCTTGGGGCGGCTGGATTTCTTCTTCTTGCTGACCGTGCCCGTCAGACTCGAGATGAAATCTTCCTCCTCGGGTTCCGGCTTGGATTTTTCTTTGGGTGTTGGTGGATCCTCGACCACGACCTCGACTGGTGTTTCTGCAATCACCTCAGGAATTACCTCAGGAATTACCTCTACCTCTTTTTCTACTTCTTCGACGACTGTCGCCACGACGGTTGGGGCCATCTCTTGAGCGGGGTCCTTTACGACGACCACCGGTGCACTGACCGCTTGAGGGGGGCGCTTCCCAGGCATGAGGATGCGACGTTTCACCGGCTTGAGAATGGCCATCGCCGGGGCGGGTTCAGGCGGTGCTGGCATCAGCACGGGGCGCTTGATTGGAATAATCAGTGCACCGGGGTCGAAGGGCGGAATCTCGTGGGTCGTCAGGTCTCGCAAGGTGTCTAGATGCCCCTCGATGGAGAGCATGCGATCGGCGAAGCTGACCAATTCATCTGCACTCGCCGTCTCAACGCGGTGGGATATTTCGGTGATCTCTCGGTTCAGTTCTGACAACTCGAAGCGATGTTCGTGAATCACGTTCTCGAGCCGGTCGAGGGCGGCATCAGCAAGCCGCTCGTAATTGCTTCCGGCTGGGATTTCGGGGGCGCTCGTCGCCGCATCACCGCGGGCCTGAATGTCTTGCAGGTGGCCGCGGAGCTGGGCTCCAGCGATGCGTTCAGCCGCCAGATGGGCGGGCGGCAGGGAAAATTCGGGGGCCAGGTAATCATCCTCGACCTCGATGCGGTCGGAGATGATCTCCGCCCGGTGTTCCGCCGGTTCAGGCAGCACCGTGTCGAGCACATCGGACACGATGCGGGCACCGATGGCGTCCGCATCCAGAACGGTCTCGGTCACACCATCGGCCATCGGCGGCGCCTTGCCGGCCAATAGCGCGGTCACCTCTTCGGCTCCGAGGAAGACAGTGCCAGCCTCCATCGCCAGGTGAACAGCCTCGAAATCCGCCTTGGCCCGGGTCCACTCGCCACGGCTGCGTCCGGTGATCACGCGTAGTTGAGGGTCGGTGAGCGACAGGCCTCGGGACAGGGTCTGCCGCCGAAGAAGGAGGAGCATGGTGGCTTCTGAAGGAGTGCCGAGTTCAACGTGAATACCGGCTGAAACCGCCTGACGCAAACGGCCGATGGGCAGGGAATCAGCGGCCAATCGCCGCGAGGCGGTCAGGATGACCTGGGCGCCGATGTCGATCGACCAGCCGACCAGTTTGGCCAACATCTCCGCCCCGTTGGGGCGCATCAGGATGCGGTCCGCATCGTCGATGAGCAGGGCAGACGCCTCCATCAGAAGATCATCCCAATCCGAGGGTAGGTGTTCGGAGGGGAAGGTCTCGGCTGTGATCAATCGAACGTCACGATCGGGCATGCCAACCTCAAGGGATTCACCGATGGCCCACAACAGGTGGCTCTTCCCAGAACCTGCTGCGCCGTGGATCAGGAGGGGATTCAGTCGGGCGGCGGGATGGTCGATGACCTCGCTCGCCGCCTGTGTCGCCATGCGGTTGGATGGGCCTCTCTGCCATTGGGCGAAATCATATCCAGGCCGGGTGGTGAGAAGTGGTGGCCAGAATCCGGCGTGGGCGGCTGAGGACGGGGCAGGCCCAGCATCAGAGATCTGAGGGCTACCCAATTCGGCCTCGCCCAGCGGCTCGGCAGGGTGTAGGCCTCGATGCTGGTCGAGCACCTCTCGCCAGATCGGGGTCAAGGGGTCACGGGGATCGTATGCATCTTCGCCGATGACCCAACGCGGTGTGCCGGCGGGCAGGTCGGAGGCTTCGGTCTCCAAGTCGAGTGGACTGCTGGCGAGAATGCGCCCCCGCATCGCTTCCAATCGGGCGTGAACGGTCTCGGCATAATTGGTCTCGTCACCGGAGAGGATGGAGAGTCGTTCCAGTGGACCCGGTGCATCGGATGGAAGCGCGTGGCGGGCGGCGAAGCGAGCCTCTGCCCGGGCTCGCTCACGGATCGAGACGTGGTCGAGCAGGGTGCTCTTGCCCTTGAGGACGTCCGGTTCGGGAGCGGATTCGCCGAGGAAGCGTCGACTTCGCTCGAGCGCCTCGGCAAAGGCGGTCCGTCGCACGGTCGTCATCCTTCAGCCTCCTTTAGTGCAGCGTGAGCCCCTTCGGGGTCAGATTCGAATCGGTCGATGATCGGCTGGACATCAACACCGAGGTCCTGCAGGTTTCGAATTCGCTTCCAAACCGTGACCTGATCGCCTGAACTGCCCGAGAATGCGGTGTGCATATTGCGTATGGATGCCTTCTCCAATTCAGCGAGGCGGTCGGTCAGATGCTGGGTACGTTGGGCCCGACTGCTCGCATCCCGGGCGGCGGGATTGCTCGTCAGCGCGGGAACCTGGGGGACAATATCGGATCCGGCTGCAGCGCGGCTGGCCGCATCCATGCCCATGACGCGTAGATCGGGACTGTCATCCTCGACACCGTGTCCGTGGATGAGCCGGGCCTGACCGGCGGCGGAGTCCAGTCCATCCCGGCGACTGATGACCTCGCCAGGGAGGTCGACCTTGGCCTCGACATCCCGGGCGCGATCTGCCGCGAGGTCCATGCCCTGCTTGGTCAATCGATTCGAATCTTGCTCGGCGATCGCTCCCACCTCGGTGGGGCTGATGTGGAGCAGGCCATCTTTGGTGTGCAGGCTCGGACGGACCTGCCGCTTGGCATTGCC
>Ga0209501_10000704_pt1 | contig 39225 bp, 34 predicted proteins | sample ArcticOcean_MG_C_4_FD_187434 | JGI IMG/M metagenome (GOLD analysis project Ga0209501, IMG submission 187434) | Marine microbial communities from western Arctic Ocean - ArcticOcean_MG_CB4_134 (SPAdes) (version 2) | ecosystem: Environmental > Aquatic > Marine > Oceanic | place: Arctic Ocean...
GCAGGAAGGTGCTTCACCTGACCATTGAACCCAGCCTCACGACTCGCTTTCTCTTTGCCGCGCACGTAAACGGCAGAAGGCGCATCATCGCCAACAAGTACAACGGTGAGTCCCGGTGAAAAGCCGTGTTCACCTACAAAGTCGCCAACACCGCTGGCAACCTCGTTGCGAACTTTCTCTGCTATAGCTTTTCCGTCGATGATTCGGGCTGTGATTTCGGGCCTCCGACACAGGTAGGATCCACGCAATTTCGATATTTGATCGTAGCATGGCGGCAGGGGTAAATCGCGGGATAATTCAACGTATCTTGTGCCCTCAGCGATAATGTAGGGATCTACGATTTCCAGCAGTGGCAGAGCAGATGATCTATACCGGCATTGATCTGATCGAAATAGAACGCATTGGAGAGGTGCACCAGCGCTATGGGGCGCGCTTTCTCAATCGTTGCTACACGCCTGGCGAACAGCAGTATGCTCGGGGTCGTGCACCCCAGTTAGCCAGCCGATTCGCAGCAAAAGAAGCCGTAATGAAGGCTCTGGGAACTGGCGTAAAGGGTGTGGCATGGACTGAGGTGGAAGTTGTGCGCGAGCGCGACCGGGCACCGGAGATCGTGCTGCACCGGCGGGCTGCAAGGCGCGCTGAATACATGGGGATCAAGCGATTGGCGTTGAGCCTCTCGCACTCACGAGACTTCGCCATCGCATCCGTAGTGGCAGAGGCTGACTAGCGCCATGCAGATCGTTACCGCGAGTCAGATGCGGCAGGTGGAGTCATTGGCTGTTGATGCCGGGATTAGCCTTGATGACCTCATGGAGAATGCCGGGGCAGCCGTAGTCAATCAACTGGAAGCTGACTTTGGGCCGCTTGAAGGCGAGGCAGTTCTTGTACTCGTTGGCCGAGGAAACAACGGTGGCGATGGATTGGTCGTTGCACGTTTGCTGCAGCGTGAAGGAGCAGATGTCACCGCGTACCTGATGTCAAACGTGGGTAGCCCTGCGGAGAAGCTCGAACTGGCAATCGACGCGGGTGTCGCAATTGTTCGATTTGTGGAAGATGCTTCCCAGCATAAAATCAGGGGACTAGCTGCAAGCTCCACCATAATCGTCGATGCGGTCCTGGGAACTGGACAAAATCGACACATCTCCCCTCCCCTCTCCGGCCAACTCGACCACGTCAGACGAGGCGTTGCATCAGGCGATACGCCTGTCGTCGCTATCGATACCGCGACCGGTCAGAATTCCGATTCCGGGCGTATGGATCCCAACGGTCTGCCTCCCAGTCTGATCTACCAATTGGGGTTGCCCAAGGTAGGACTACTTCGGAATCCAATCGTCGAACCCCAGAGTTCCGCACCTGTTTTGGACATGGGGATTCCACGTGGAGTTGATGCTGGCAGCAATCTCTCACTCATGATCCAGTCTGAGGTGGCGAAGTGGTTGCCATCCCGGAAAGCTGTTTCAAACAAGGGTTCGCATGGTCGCGTGACGATCGTCGCTGGCTCCCGAAACTATGTCGGTGCTGCACGATTGGCCATCGAATCTGCGGCACGTATGGGCGCAGGGTTGGTGACGCTTGCAACTCCAGAAGACGTGTACCGCCTCATCGCCCCGTCATTTGCAGACGCAATTTACATTCCGCTGGGCGACGGCGAAGCTCACGATGAGTTGATGACATCGATTGGCAGAGCGCATGCGGTGCTAATTGGTCCGGGACTGTCGCAGTCGGATGCGGCAGAAGCGCTACTCGACGACATCCTCACTGGCTCAGGGACGCGCTTGCCTCCGACGATCATCGATGCTGATGGTCTCAATCTGCTCGCGAGAATTCCAAACTGGCATGAGGCAGTCCCTGACCGAACGATCATCACACCGCACCCCGGCGAGTTCTCCAGACTGACCGGGATGAGTATTCCAGAGATTCATGAAGACAGGATTGGCTACGCCCAACGGTTCTCTGCAGAGTGGAAGAAGGTAATCGTCCTAAAAGGCGCTTGCACTGTTGTCGCTGATCCGAGCGGCGAGACGAGAATCTCCCCCTTCGCCAATAGTGGTTTGGCCACGGCCGGGACTGGCGACGTGCTTGCTGGGATGATTACAGGAATTCTGGGACGCGGCGCAGATCCGTTTGATGCCGCGTCTGCCGGCGTCTACCTGCATGCCCTCGCTGGAGAGTTGATCCGGACTGAGTTGGGTCCAGACTCTATGCTTGCCTCAGATGTGATGCAGATGATCTCTGAAGCCAACCTTCATCTCAGCTAATCCGACGCCTCCATATCTGAGCGCGCTCCTTACGTTGATATAATCGACGCACTTTGACTTACCTCTTGGCCGTTGATGTCGGCAACTCAAATATCACTCTAGGCGCGTTCGACGGCGATAATCTCGCCGCAACGTGGCGTGTTTCAACGGAATCGCGGCGAACAGACGACGAGCACTATCTGCTCTTCGATGGTCTCCTGAAGTCATCAGGCATCGACAAAGAAAAGATCAACGCGGTGGCAATGTGTAGCGTAGTTCCTCCAGTCACGGCGATGGTCAGAGGGGCTCTCGCCCGGTTGTCTGATGCGGATGTGATGGTCGTTGGCCCTGGCACCAAGACCGGGCTTAAGATCGGCTACGACCGCCCGCAGGACGTTGGGACTGACCGCATAGTCGACGCAGTGGCAGCATTTCATATTTACGGAGCGCCCTGTGTAGTCGTCGACTTCGGAACTGCCACAGTGTTTGACGGAATTACCGCAAAAGCCGAGTACCTTGGCGGTGCGCTGGCCCCCGGCGTAACCGTGGCAGCCGATGCGCTGTATCACGCAGCTTCACAACTGAGGCGAGTAGAGCTGCAAGCTCCAGAGCGTGCGATTGGCCGCAACAATGTCGAGGCGCTTCAGTCTGGACTCGTATTCGGCTACGTAGGCCTGGTAGAAGGAATGATCCGGCGATTCGTTGCCGAACTCGCTGATCCTGACCCTGCAGACGTCAACGTCATCGCGACCGGCGGCCTTGCGAGAGTGATCGCAGATCAGACCGAGCTATTTACTGCCGTGGATGAGGATCTAACTCTAACCGGACTCCGCTTGCTGCACGAGCTCAACGGGTAACGCTATGCTTACCAATCTGAGTGGCAAAAACGTTGTTCTGGGCGTTACTGGAAGTATCGCTGCGTACAAAGCCGCCGATCTGACCAGCCGACTCGTAAAGGAAGGCGCTCGCGTCAACGTAATACTTTCGGCCAGCGCAGCGAAATTGATCGGTCCGCTCACGTTCGCTGGTCTTACCCATCGTCAGGTCGTGACCAATCTGTTCGAGCCGACGTCAGAAATGGGAATGGACCACATAAGTCTGGCCAAGCAGGCCGATCTGGTGATTGTCGCGCCGTGTACCGCCAACACTGTGGCCCGCATTGCCCACGGTCAGGCGAATGACGCGCTGACAACCACGATTCTCGCTACCGAAGCGCCAATCCTGATCGCGCCTGCTGGCGATGCCCATATGTTCGTCAATGAGACCGTTCTGGCCAACATCGAGTTACTGAGATCTCAAGGTCACACCGTTGTTGGGCCGATGGAAGGTCGACTCGCTTCGGGTCTGGTCGGTGGTGGCAGGCTTGAGGAGCCGGAGCGTCTAATCCAGTTTGCTCGGCAAGTTGTAGGCGCGAACGGAGACTACGCAGGCCGCAAGGTCGTCATCACTGCCGGTGGTACGCAGGAAGCAATTGATCCCGTCCGGGTGATCACAAACAAGTCATCTGGCAAGATGGGATACGCACTTGCCGAAGCGGCACGAGATCGCGGCGCAATTGTGACGCTTGTTACTGCGCCCACTTCACTGCCAGAGCCCGCAGGCATGGAAATCATCAATGTCCTGAGTACAAATGACATGCGTACCGCCGTACTTCCACGCTGCTCTGAGGCTGACATGTTGGCGATGCCCGCTGCGGTGTCGGACTTTCGTCCAGCTTCCGTTTCGGACCGTAAGCTCAAAAAGGGCGACTTTCCTGAGCTGTCTCTGGCGCTTGAGAAGAATGAAGACTGGCTACCCCTCGCAACAGGACCGAACCTGGTGAAAGTGGCGTTCGCCGCTGAAACGGAAAACCTGCTCGGAAATGCCGCCGAGAAACTCCAGAATAAGGGCACTCAACTCATAGTCGCCAACGATGTTTCAGACCCCGATGCCGTGTTTGGCGCGGATACAAATACAGTCACGATTATTGACGACGCTGGCGGCCAGGAATCGTTGCCTACGATGGACAAGATCGACGTCGCCAACCGCATCTTGGACCGCGCAGTCCCATACCTGGCTCCTCGAAGCTGAACCGTCCGATCTCCCGTCGCGTATGGACCTCACCGGTCTGTCAGTAGAGAATATTCGGTACGCTTTCAAATATTCGACTATTTAGACCTCATGCCTGTTGATGGAGACATTGATGCCCGCAGCTGATTTTCCTTTTGCCGAACTGGGTTCGATGGACAAGGCCTATGACTTTGCGTCCGTCGAAACACCCATCTACAAGTGGTGGGAATCGTCAGGCAACTTCAAGCCGTCGAACAAGAAGGGCGCAGACCCGTTCACGATCGTGATGCCGCCACCCAACGTGACCGGTTCGCTGCACCTTGGGCACGCCCTTGAGAGCGCGATTCAGGATGCGATGGTGCGATGGCGCCGGATGCAGGGCTACTCAACGCTGTGGTTGCCGGGCACTGACCACGCGGGCATTGCTACGCAGATGGTCGTTGAGCGCGATCTCATGCAGAAAGAAGAGATCACTCGCCATACGCTGGGACGAGAAAAATTCGTCGAGCGCATCTGGGACTGGAAAGAAGAGTACGGCGGTAAGATCCAGGAGCAGCGCAAACGCCTGGGCGCGTCTTGTGACTGGGACCGTGCAAAATTCACGATGGATCCGGGTCCTACAGCGGCCGTCCGGAAGACCTTCGTCAGTCTCTACAAACAGGGACTGATCTATCGCGGCAACCGCATCGTCAACTGGTGTCCCCCATGTCATACGGCCCTCTCTGATCTCGAAGTGATCCATGAAGACCGTGAGAGCGCCCTCTACAAGATCAAATACCCCATCGTTGGCGAAGACGACCACCTCGTAATCGCGACCACCCGACCGGAAACCATGCTGGGTGATACCGCTGTGGCGGTGAACCCGGATGACGACCGCTACAAGCACCTGATCGGCAAGGAAGTTGAGCTCCCACTGGTTGGGCGGTCAATTCCGATCATTGGCGACGATGCGGTTGATCTCGACTTCGGAACCGGGGCGTTGAAAGTGACTCCGGCGCACGATCCTGCGGACTTCGAGATTGGTCGACGCCACAATCTCGATACCATCACCGTGATTGGCCTTGACGGCAGCATGACTGCGGATGCGGGTGCGTACGAGGGGATGGATCGTGCAAAGGCCCGCACGGCGGTTCTGGAAGAGTTGGACAAGCAGGAACTGCTCGTAGCTGAGGTTCCGTACACGCAGTCAGTATCCATCTGCGATCGCAGCAAGGACCCCGTTGAGCCACTTTCATCGCTGCAGTGGTTCGTAAAAGAACCTGAAATCTCAAAGGTAAGCCGCAAAGCCGTTGAGGATGGCGAGATCAAGTTCGTTCCCGAGCGATTCACCCAAGTTTACTACAACTGGATCGACAATCTTCGTGATTGGTGTGTCTCACGTCAACTCTGGTGGGGCCACCGCATCCCTGTCTGGTACTGCGGTGGCTGTGGCGAGAATATCGTCGAGTACGAAGACCCAACCGGATGCCCAACATGCGGTAGCAAAGACTTGAAGCAGGATGAAGACGTACTGGACACCTGGTTCAGTTCCGGACTCTGGCCACTCTCAATGACGAATTGGCCTGACGAAGATGATGATGATTTCAAGACTTTCTACCCCACTTCTGTACTGGAGTGCGGCCGGGACATTCTGTTCCTGTGGGTCTCTCGGATGATCACGCTTGGCATTGAGAACACAGGGAAAGTTCCGTTCCACACGGTCTACCTGCACGGGCTCCTACAGGACCCAAGCGGCTCCAAGATGAGTAAGACCAAAGGCAACGTCATCGATCCTCTCGAGTTGATCGAGACATACGGCACCGACGCCGTTCGATTTGCGCTTACAACAGGCGTGGCGCCGGGCAATGAGTCCCGGTTGAGCATTCCGAAGATGGAGGCCGGACGAAACTTCGCTAACAAGCTCTGGAACGCGGCCAGGTTCGTCACCAGTTCGATGGACTCAACAGAGGGCAAGATCGACTGGTCGATCTGCGATGCGCCTGTACACGTAGAGGACCGCTGGATAGTCAGTCGCCTCAATGTGCTCGCACAGGATCTTGATGGGTCCCTTAACGAGTATCAGATCGGCGAGGCCCAGAGGACGCTCTACGAGTTCATCTGGTCTGAGTACTGCGACTGGTATCTGGAACTGGCAAAAGTGCGGGTTCGCTCGGGCGAAGGCGAATCTCCGCTGCCATATCTGGCGGACATTCTTGAGAAGACGTTACGTCTGCTCCACCCGTTCATGCCGTTTGTAACCGAGCAGATCTGGCAGCACCTCAACATCGCAATGGAACGCCATAACAGGAAGGCTTCTGGTGAATCGATCATGCTTGCGGCGTACCCGATAGCGACTCCCAGTCTGATTGATGGCGAAGCAGAAGAAGACATCGCAACGTTGATGGACGTTGTTCGATCCATTCGCAATGTTCGTGCGGAAATGCGCATTGAGCCAACAGTGAAGCTGAACGCATCCGTTCACTCCGATGAGGCAAGCGAATTCTTGGCCGGTGAAGTGAGCGCTATCGAACTGCTGGCGAGGGCAAACATTGGTCTCGTTGCCAGTGATGATGATGGGGCGATTACGGTCGTCCTCCGACGGGCCACGGTCGGCGTATCCATGGACGGCGAGTTCGATCTCTCAGCCGCTCGGGAGAAGCTCATCAGCGACCTGGACAGTGCCATCAACGCGCATCGTCAGCTCTCAGGACGTTTGAGCAATGAGAAGTTCCTGGCCAAAGCGCCTGATGAGGTGGTGGATAAGGAACGTGAGCGCTTGGCAGAGACTGCCGACCGAATTAGCCGACTACAGCAGCTGGTAGGCGCCGGAGACTAGGTTTTCTTCGTGCGTCGCCGTCGCTTCTTGGGCTGCTCATGGGCCAGTTGGGCGTGATACACACGGAGCGCTGCATGCCTTTTGACGTTGGCAAGTCGCATCCGTTCAAGCTGCTCCAGCGCCTTGTGGGTATCACTTGCCAATCGTGCAGGCTCAGCCAACTTGAACCGGCGCTTGAACAGCCAGTACGTGAACGCGTCTGAATCCACCAGTTGGAACCTTGGTCCTCGCTTGGCAGGCACCCAGCCAGTATCAGTGCCGTACTCGATCAGTAGTTCGTCAATTGGAGCGCGATACAGATCGATATATGCATCATCTACGTGATCGTCACTGGGTGAGAAACCTCGCGAAACCCTGCGCTTGCGGATTGACTCTTCAGTCGCAAGCAGCAGCCCGCGTTCAACCGTAACGCCATAGAGATAGTTCAAGTGCGCCCGATGCTTCTCAAAGCCAAGCACTCGCATGAATTCCTCGTCCGTCATGCCTTCTGGCGGATCCGAACCAAGCAGCAGTGCTTCCAGTTCCTCTGGCTCAACTTTGTCTTCGCATGCCTTGACCAATCGGTCGGCCAGGGAGCGCCAGTCAAACGCCTCTCCATCCAGAAGATAGATGTAGTGCTCACCGTCGTAATCTTCATCTGGCAGCGGCCACTCTGAAATTACCGAAAAGACCGCGGCTTTCCAGTCCACATTCTCGTCGTTGAGCCGTGCACGTAAGTCATCTATCAGGTTGTCGGCTAGAACTTCGGCCTGCAACCGATCTGCATCGGCTGCCATCGGAAGATCACCGGGCTCATAATTGTGGGACTCTGCCATTACTCTTCCAGCAAGGCGTAGCGTTGCTTCTTGGGTGTCTCGATAAATTTAACAAACTGTTCGACGGGTAGTGTGTTGGCCACATGATGAGCCTCACACCAACCTCGCCTAGCCATCGTAACCCCGAACCGCATATCAGGCAGCCCTGATGGACGATGAGCATCGGTATTGATCAGGAACTTCGCACCCAATTGCCTGGCCCTGAATATGTGAGAGTCCTTGAGATCCAGACGTTTGGTGGACGAGTTGATCTCCATCAACGTCCCGGTCTCGTTTGCCGCTGTGAATATCGCTTCGACGTCAATATCGACCGGATCGCGTGATCGAACACCGTCGAAAAGCAGTCTGGTCGTCAGATGGCCGATGGCCGTTACATGAGGGTTGTGCATCGCCGTGATTACACGTTCAGTCATCACGCTACGCTCCTGGCCCATGGCGGAATGAACCGATGCGATCACGATATCAAGCGTCGACAGCATTTCTTCATTGTAGTCCAGACGTCCATCGGAGCGAATATCGACCTCTGAGCCTTTGAGGATTCGGATATCAGGAAATTCATCCTGAAGCCGATCAAGTTCCTGGTTGTGAGCGATCAGGCGTTCATCACTGAGGCCGTTCGCCACGCCGCGGCCAGATGAGTGGTCTGTGATGGCGATGTACTCACGGCCCAGGCTTTGAGCCTCAACCAGCATCTCTTCGATCGGTGTACGGCCGTCTGACCAGTCGCTGTGGGTATGGAGATCTCCGAGAACATCATCCAGTTTGATAAGTTCCGGAAGGCCCCCAGATTCTGCGAGTTGGATTTCGCCGCGGTCTTCTCGCATCTCAGTAGGGATGTAAGGGAGGCCGAGACGCTCGTAGACAGCCGTTTCCGTGGGATATGACTCCAACTGCCCGGTCTCAACATTCGTTAGCCCATACTCATTCAAAGACAGGCGCATTCCCTGGGCGCGTGAACGCAGATTAATGCCGTGTTGCTTGGAGCCCGTGAAATAGAGCAGCAGTGCCCCGAAGCTCTCTGCTGGAGCTACCCGAAGGTCTACTTGCAGACCGTTGCGAAGGACAACGCTGGTCTTGGTGTCGCCCTGCCCCAGAATATCCGTCACCTCATTACGTGAGGCGAACCACTGTGTGATCTCTGCTGGATTGGCGCTGGTGCAAAGTATGTCCAGATCGCCAACTGTCTCAACTCCGCGCCTCGTACTCCCGGCGATTGAGATATTGGATGCGCCAGGAAACGCAACTCTGAGCTCCTCACAGAGGCGCTCAGCAATCGGCAGCGCCATGCCCAGCATGTGGCGATCACTCTGGCGTCGCTGCGATCTGATGTGGCGCAGGATTGAATCGGCGTTCTTCTTCCCTACACGGGGGAGCTTCTCGAATTCACCCGCTTCGATTGACGCCTCAAGCGTCTCTACTGAGAAGATGCCAAGTTCTTCAGAAGCTCGCAGCGCTGTCTTGGGTCCAATGCCGGGCACTTCCAGCAAACTTAGTAGACCAGCTGGGAATCGATCTTGAAGGTCCTCATAAAATTGAAGATTCCCCGTCTCAGCGAGCTCTTGAATCTTCAGGCTGATCGCATTGCCAATGCCAGGAATCTCTTTGAGCGCATCCAAATCGTTTGCGATGGACACAAGGTCTACGGGGTGGTTTGCTGCAATATCTGCAGCTCTGGAATACGCACGAGTTTTGAAGACCGGCTCACCTTCCAGTTGCAGCAAGGTGGCGATATCAGAGAAGACTCTGGAGATTTGTGCGTTATCCAAGATTTATCAACTCAGGGTTTTAAGAAGGCAAGCAGGGGCGATCAACCGTGACAGCGTTTGAACTTCTTCCCACTTCCGCAATGGCAAGGATCGTTGCGGCCAATCTTTTGCTTCTTCGCCACGTTGGCACCAGCGCCATGCCGTTCGGCAACGGCTGCCAGTTTCGACTGACCTGCTCCTCCACGAGCGATGGATGCCTGTGCCCTGCCATTGGAGGTCACGGAGTCGGCTGATTCACCGTCGTTGGAAGTCGTCGTTTCAGCGCCTCTACCTGCGCTCACGCTCTGATTCTGTGTGGTTGAGGTCTGGTTCTCCGGCGCAGGTGCCAATCGGTAAACCTGGTGCGCAACGTCAACTTCAATATCGCCCATCAACTCTTCAAACATCTCAAATGAGACTCGTTTGTACTGCACCAGTGGGTCACGCTGGCCAACTGCCTGAAGTCCAATCCCCTGACGCATATTTTCCATCGCTGTCAGGTGCTCCACCCAGTGAGAGTCAATCTGTCGCAGCAGGACATAGCGTTCGATCATGGACATGCCATCAGCGCCAAACTCTTCAATGCGCTGGTCATGAACTGTCTGTATCTCATCAATGAGAATCTCTTCGATTTCAGACGAATCCATTGAGTAGACCTCATCAGGGTCCTCAAGTTCTTCGGGGAGGAACGGGAAAATCGTCTTGATTTCTCTCTGCAGTCCCTCAACGTCCCATGAGTCGTCGGGACCAGTCAGATACGTGCCGACAGCGGCGCGGATCTGCTTGTCGGTCATCTCTGTTATCTCGTCCCGCAGCGCCTCTTCGGCAAGCACCTTCTGGCGGAGCTTATAGATCACATCACGCTGTGTGTTTACGACATCATCGTAGTCAACCAGGTTTTTCCTGATCTCGAAGTGATAGCCCTCAACCTTGCTTTGGGCGCTCTCGACGGCCTTTGAAATCATCTTGTTTTCGATTGGGACATCGTCGTCGAGTCCGGCTTTTTCCATGATCCACTTGATTCGGTCACCACCAAATCTGCGCATGAGGTCATCTTCAGTTGAGATTAAGAAACGCGTCTCGCCAGGGTCTCCCTGTCGACCAGAACGGCCGCGAAGCTGGTTGTCGATACGGCGGGATTCGTGCCGCTCGGTACCAAGCACGTACAGGCCACCGAGTTCGATCACACGATCGTGGTCCCGTTGCCAGTCTTCTTCAGATATCTCGAAGCCGTCTGAATTACCGCCAAGAATGATGTCCGTACCTCGACCAGCCATGTTGGTCGATACGGTAATAGCACCGGGCCTACCGGCCTGAGCCACGATTGACGCCTCACGGGCATGGTTCTTTGCGTTCAGGACTTCGTGTTGCACACCTGCTCTGGTAAGCAGTGTTGCTAGCGCCTCTGAGCGCTCAATGCTGGTCGTACCAACCAGAACAGGTCGTCCTTCTTCCTGAAGTTCTCTCAGAGTCTCAACCACGGCCCGGTACTTAGCAGTCTCGCTCTTGTAGACCAGGTCAGATCTATCGTCTCTTATCGCAGGTTGGTTGGTTGGTATAGCGACCACATCCAACTTATAAATCTTGTCGAACTCCTCAGCTTCGGTCACTGCCGTACCGGTCATTCCAGAGAGCTTGGTGTACGTTCTGAAGTAGTTCTGGAGCGTGATCGTGGCGTACGTGATGGACTCACGCTGCACTTGCACGTTCTCTTTGGCCTCAATGGCCTGGTGCAGACCTTCTGAGTATCGCCGCCCTGTCATCAACCTGCCAGTGAACTCATCAACGATCAGAATTTCGCCGTCACGGAGAACGTAGTCCTTGTCTTTTATGTACGTGTGCTCTGCCCTGATGGCGTTCTCGATGTAATGAGACATCACGTAGTTTGCAGGGTCGTACAGGTTGCTAATTGAGAGGAACTGCTCAGCCTTCTGAATTCCGCTGTCCGTCAGCGAGACTCCCTTGCTCTTGGGGTCTACGTTGAAGTCCAGATCGATCACCAATCGACGGGAGAGTCCGGCGTAACGTGAGTACTCCTGGCCCTTGTCAGGCGCAGGACCGCTAATAATCAGAGGTGTACGGGCTTCGTCAATGAGAATATTGTCGACTTCGTCAACAATTGCGTACTCACGGCCGCGCTGAACCTGACGATCTCCGGTTTCGACCATGTTGTCGCGCAGGTAGTCGAAGCCAAACTCGTTGTTCGTACCGTAGGTGATATCGGCGGCGTAAGCCTCTCGCTTGGGAACGCTCTCGAACTGGTCATCTTCTTTTTTCGATTCCGACTCGTCATCGTCATCCGGAAATTGCTTGAGCAACAGTGAGCCATCGTTTTGCAGACATCCCACAGTGAGACCCAGTGCCATGAAGATTCGGCCCATCCAGGCCGCGTCACGCTTGGCGAGGTAGTCGTTCACGGTGATCACATGAACACCTTCCCCGGTCAGGGCGTTCAGATAGGCAGGGAGGGTTGCGACAAGAGTCTTGCCTTCTCCCGTCCGCATCTCAGCGATGTTGCCCTCATGGAGGATGAATCCACCAATGATCTGAACATCGAAATGGCGCATGCCAAGTACACGTCTGGAGGACTCTCGGACCGCGGCGAACGCCTCGGCCATGATGTCGTCAATTGACTCACCATCAGCCACGCGCTCTTTGAACTCAACTGTGACGCCTCTGAGATCATCGTCACTCATTGAGGTGAACTCTGGCTCGAGTTCATTGACCTCTTTGACGATCTGATCAGATTGTTTCAGCGCTTTTTTGTTGGACTCGCCAACCACTTTGCCTATTAATTTAAGAACCATAATTTGGACCTTGGTATCTTGCTATTACTTCTTATTGCGTCCTCAGGCAGCAGGACTATCTGAAGAGTGAGCCAACAGACTCGCCCACGTGGATTCGTCTGATCGCTTCTCCCATCAACGGAGCTAGTGTGAGGTTGACCAACCTGCGGTCATCCGTCACTCCTTTAGATGGTAACGAGTCAGTGATGACTAATTCCTTAAGACTTTCTACGCTTAAAAGGCGTTCTACGGCCCCATTTGAGAATACACCGTGTGTGGCGCAGGAGTAGACCTCCGTTGCGCCGGCCTCACTTACGGCCTTAATCGCGGAGATTAAAGTTCCGCCGGTATCGATCTCATCATCAACTGTGAGAACTGGTCGTCCGGCAACATTGCCGATGACGTTAAGGTTTTCAACCTGGTCGTTGTTTCCAACCCTCCGCTTCTCGACGATGGCGAGGGGAGCATCTAGCTGCTCAGCAACGTTGCGAGCCGTCTTACTGATGCCAATGTCCGGAGCGACGACCACGAGGTCCTTCAAGGCCTTCTTCTTGAAGTAGTCGACGATTAACTTTTCGGCTGTGAGAACGTCCACGGGAATGTTGAAAAATCCCTGGATCTGCCCGGCGTGCAGGTCAATGGTGAGGACACGATCTGCCCCGGCGGTTGTCAGGAGATCAGCAAGTAGGCGGGCAGTTATCGGTACGCGTGGCTGATCTTTTTTGTCTGAACGACCATATGCGTAGTACGGAATTACAGCGGTGATTCGTCCGGCTGAGGAGCGTTTGGCAGCATCAATCATGATCAGCAGTTCCATGATGTGATCGTTGACCGGCGTTGACAGTGTCTGGACGATGAACAGGTCACGCTGTCGGACGTTTTCAAGAATCCGAACAAAGGTGTTGTCATTGGCGAACTTGAATACTTCCGCCCGGGCTTCTGGGATATCCAGATAAGCACAGATTGAAGACGCCAGTTCGTGGTGTGAGTTTCCGGCCAAAACTTTGAGATTTGCGTAGCCGTTACTCTGCATCTATCAGGCTCCCCGATATTCAGGCTTGCGACGCTCTCGAGCTGCTGCAAGACCTTCTGCGTGATCTGCTGAAGACAGGGTAATAGATTCTGCTGCTGCTGCCATCTGCATTGCAGTATCCAGATCCATATCCAGGCCGCGATACATCATCATCTTGGCCAATCGATGTGCAATGGGTGGACCAACGGCAATCTTCCCTGCCAGCTTCATTGTCACTTCTTCCAGGGCTTCCGGGGCTTCAAGCCTGTTCAAAAACCTTGCTTTATGAGCCTCGTCCGCCTCTAGAAAATCTCCGGTGTAGAGCAGTTCTGCTGCGCGACCTAGACCGAGCAGCCTGGGATACAGCCATGTGCCGCCGTATCCCGGGAAAAGACCAATCCGGACAAAGGCTGACATAAATCTTGCTGTGGTTGACCCGGTTCTAATGTCGCAGGCACAGGCGATATCGAATCCGGCTCCAACTGCGGCGCCATCGACCATTGCGATAGTGGGCTTCTCCATCTTGTGAATACCAAGTATTACGCGCTGTGCGTTCTTGAATCCCCTACGAAGCCCCTCGGTCCCCGCGTCACCCAACGCATGAGGTCCCGGGTTCTTGCCACCCAGCATCTCGTCGGTATCCGCACCAGCGCAGAAAGATCCGCCACTGCCAGTGATGATCACCACTCGAACGTCATCATCTGTTCCGAGCGACTCAACGGCGTTGCCCAGAGCATCAAGCGTTGCCCCGTCCATCGCGTTGCGTCGTTCAGGCCTGTTCAACCGAATGATCCCAATAAACCCTGAACGTTCCACCAGAACTGATGGCTCGCTGCCCGATTTTGGATCCGTTGTGTTCTCTGATTGAGACATGCACTAATTGTTGCACGCCGCGCCAGAGATTCACACGGTGACTTAGCTGGCTCTCGGAAGCTCGATCTGCCCAGCAACCTGCTGCTGTGCAACATGCTCCTAATCAAGTGCCGCAAGCTCTTCTTCTGTGAAGCTTCGCTCGGCTGGCTTACGGTAGTTCCAGGCCTTGCCGCATTGCAAACACTTCATGAACCCACCCTAGGTGTCCCAGTCCAGTTGTACGTCGCCTTCGCATCGTGTGCAACTCTTCAAGTAAATCATCCCCGTCTCCGATCCTTTTTTTTCGCCCCACCCGTTTCATGAGAACAACCTAAGCCCTGTTTTCTTGTGTAAAAAGGTGGGTCTACCGAACTCTTGATTGCGTGCCTACTGCCACGCCCAACTGGTTCTGCAACCCATGTGGCCCCGGGTTGAACACACGCATCACGCGTGATTCCATATTTGATATACATCGGTTCCACGTATAATTCGACAGTCGTCAGATTCATCGTAATGACGACGCAACGACGGCATGGAGACACAGTTGGACGTATATCTGAGCTCACCAAGAGGATTCTGTGCAGGCGTCGTGCGCGCCGTAGACATCGTGGAGATCGCATTGGAGCGCTTCGGCGCCCCGGTCTATGTAAAGCACCAGATCGTCCACAACCCGCACGTGGTCAAGTCCCTTGAAGATAAGGGGGCGGTCACCGTTGAAGATGTTGATGAGATTCCGGAGGGCTCAAACGTAGTTTTCTCGGCCCACGGCTCGGCACCGTCTGACTTCGAAAAGGCCGAGGCCCGGAAGCTAAATGTAGTGGATGCCACCTGTCCGCTTGTAACTCGCGTCCACAATGAAGCCAAAAAGTATCACCGTGAAGGCCAGAAAGTGATTCTTGTTGGTCACCGTGGTCATCAAGAAGTGGTCGGCACGATGGGCCAGACAGATATGGAATTGTTGGATGAGCGTGAGGGTCTGAACCTGCCGGATTGGGGTGCAGACCAGCCGGTCGCTGTCCTCACTCAAACGACTCTCTCGGTTGACGATACGGCCCGTGCGATCAAGCAGGTGAGGGATCAGTACCCTGACGCGATTGTTCGTAACGACATCTGCTATGCCACGACCAATCGCCAGGACTCGACAAAGATCGTGGCCAAGAAAGTTGATGTGGTTCTTGTGATTGGGGCACAGAACAGCTCCAACTGTCAGCGACTTCGTGAAGTTGCTGAGTCAAATGGGATTCCGGCGTATCTGGTGAATGGACCAGATGAGATCGACTCGAAATGGTTTGACGGCATCAGCAACGTTGGAATCACATCCGGGGCTTCAACGCCCGAGATAATGGTTCAGGCCGTTATCGACTGGCTGGAGCCTCAGAATGTATTTCCTATTGGCGAGAGGGAAGAAGACATCACTTTTGTCCTTCCAAAAGAACTCCGCTAACGCGCCGGGCCTCTATTTTTATTAGCCGAGCACATACCGACTCTCTGGAGATCGACCTCTATGCGCGTTACTGAAATCGAATGCTTGATCCTTGATGAGACCTATCCGTTTGTGATGGTACGCACAGATGAAGGAATCACCGGCTACGGCGAGACATTTCGACGCGGACCGCATGTCCAAAAATCGGCGATAGACACAATTTTCGCTCCTTTGGTCATTGGGAAAGATCCGTTCGATACCGCTGAAATATGGGATGCCATGTACTCCGCCGGCAACGTTGCTGGGCCATCCGGGGCACTACAGACCGCTGCTGCCGCGATCGATATCGCACTCTGGGATATCAAAGGCAAGGCTCTGGGGCTGCCGCTGTACAAATTGCTTGGTGGTAAGCGCAAAGACAAGATTCGGGTGTATGCCAGTTCCCTCCGTCGTGATTTGACGGCAGTTGAAGAGGCGAATCGTGCAGCATCATTCCAGGCTGATGGGTTCACCGGATACAAGATGCACTCAGCGGTGCCGGGAGCTACCGATCATCCCGATGACCGAACCGTGGAGCATGTGCGAGAGATGAGAGCGGCTGTTGGCGACGACTTCGACATTCTTGTGGACGTCAACGGCGCGTACTCACTGCACAACGCGATCAAAATCGGGAAACAGCTTGAGGATTACAACGTCTTCCACTTTGAGCAGCCGCTGCCCATCTGGGATCTTGATGGCATGGCAGCGCTGGCAGACGCTCTCACCATTCCAATTGCAGCAGGTGAAACTTCGTACACCCGCTGGGAGTTCCTTGAGCTGGTCACGCGTGGTCGCCCGGACATCGTCCAGCCTGACGTGATCAAGTGCGGCGGCATCAGCGAACTGATCAACATCGCCGCCATCGTCAACAGTCACGGAAAGCCAATGACTGTCCACAACACGCAACCAATTATTTCGACTGCTGCTCATCTGCACTGGGTCACAGGACGCAAAGATGTGCCCTATGCTCAGGAGTACAACATTGAGCCAATCTCCATTCGTGACGATCGGCCCATTCTTAGCGAGCCACTTCCGGTTGTAGACGGTTACATCACAGTTCCTGAGAAGCCTGGGCTTGGACTGGAATTTGATGAAGATGCAATGCGCTGGTGGTCTGAGAACACCGGTGAACCAGGTCATCAAAACTAATAAGTCGATCCGACAGAATACGGGCCACTTAGTTGTGTTGACGGTCCTGATGCTATTTCTTGGAGTCGCCATCGCTTGCGGTGAATCGACCATTAGCGGGATCAACCGCGCATCTCCGATATTCCTCGACCATCCAGATTGTCAGCAAGTAAGCCGCGTGCCGTTGCTTGTAGAAACGCTGAAGTTCTCGTTGGGCGATGGTAATTTCAAAATCGAGGCAGAGATGGCCTTTGAGGCTCCACAGCGAACTCAGGGATATATGTGCCGTTCAGAGATTACCCATGGCACCGGGATGTGGTTTGAACTTCCCAATGAGAGTAGTTATGGGTTTTGGATGTACAACACATACGTGCCGCTGGACGTAATCTACTTCGACCAATCCGACGTTGCGGTAGGAGCAGCGACACTGCCGCCCTGCCCCCGTTCTCCATATGAGACAGCCAATGTGTGGCGCAGTCGCTGTGCTTCTGAGTCTGATCAATTCAGTGCGGGAGAATATCCACACCTCAACGTATTGGAGCTACCGGCAGGATGGTTGGCTTCCAGAGGGATTGATCTCAGCGATGCGCCAGAAAACCTAGTTTTTGAAAGATGAGTGGCACATAAATATGCAGTCCGTAGCACTCGTCATATTCGATGGCCTTGGTTACTCACCTTCGGCACAAATGGACATAGCCATGTCCGTGATCGCCAAACTATCTCCGGACACGCTGAGTGAGTTGAGGAAGGCCCTCGCTATGCCTTGCTCAGAAGCCGGGATTGACCTCAATCAGACCACAAAGTGGGCGATGTTCCCCAACCACGCTGAGACTGTAACTCACGGTATGACCACGGCGGCGGCTCTCACTCAAATCGAACTGCTCGCCAATGCTCAAGCCTTGCTCAGCGAAGACTCCGTTGAGGAGATTGCCTGCGTCAGAAAGTACGTTTCGAGTGAAGCCCGATACGTGCCGTGGGCCGCTAATTCACCTCATCTGACAGCCGCCAGAAACGGCAACTTGTCGTTCCCAACTCATGCGTCCGGTCGCTTCGTGGGCTTTGAAGATTTGGATCCGGCCGTAATGGGTAACTCAGACACGGGACACCAGCAGATTGGCAATATCTGGGTTGCTCCACAGACAGCGCTTGAGATTTCAGAGTCCATCACCTCAGGGCAGTTCTTCGAGAACCCGCAACTAAATGAGGCGATAACGCGCATCGCCGATTCAAGCAATCTGAATTTCCGATTTCTTTTGTCTGGGACAAGTGGCGCCGATGGCCGGGTCCACAGTGCCTGGAATCACCTTGAGGCATTTCTGGAGCTCGTGTTTGTACGATATGGGCTTTCAGCATCACGCGTCCGCATGGAAGTAATCCTGGACGGACGAGACTCACCCGCCGATTCATCCATCGTCGAATCGGCTAACGGCGTGGGTAACTATCTGGGGCAACTTGAAATTCTTCTGGCCAAATACGATGCGCAGGAATGTGTTGCCTGGGTAATCGGTAGGAACGTCGCCATGGATCGCGACTTTCGTGAAGAAAACACGGCGCTGACTTATCAAATGCTCACCGGAGCTAAGGGTGAGGTTATCGGCAATCTGGATGTTCTCAGGGAAAGAATTAGTGCCCTGCATTCAGATGGTCAGTCAGACACCGAGGTCCCCCCCATTGTGATTCCCACCTTGAACGGTGACTTGAGAACGGTCGAATCTGGTGACACTTTCTTGAACTTAAATTTCAGAGCAGATCGTCAGCGAGCCATATCTGCAGCGTTGCTGGGTGATAAAAAATATCTCGACAATGAAGGCCAGCAAAGGGGTCGCGAATGGAAATTCGACTGGCTACTCGATGATCTCAAACTGCATGTCACCGGTCTGGCCGAGTACCACCCAGGCCTTGCAGACTCAGGTATGACGGTGGCGTTCCCGACAGATGCGCAACCCGGCAACATATTCGCGATGTTTCCCACTCTGTTCCCGGACGAGACGTACTCGCTGGTTGGTGAGAGCAATAAGTCGGCCCATGTTGGCTACTTCCTCCGGGGACGAAGAGAAATGGCGACGGCCGAGTCCGTCGAGCTGCGTGAGGTGATCCCATCGACCTCTGATGCTGAAGGAGTTCGTTCTGACGCCGACTTCTGGAAGACGCCTGAGATGAGAGCGTCTGAGATTGCGGCTGAGATGGCCAGTCAGATCACCTCATCCAAACATCGTCTACTCGCCTGCAACTTTTCAAACTGCGACATGATTGGCCATCTACTCCCGGGCCAATTCGACGCTGCTGTGTTGGCGTATGAGGCGGTCGATGCGGCGATCGGTGTGGTTATCGCGGCTGCCAGAGAAGCCGGATGCGACGTGCTGCTCACCTCAGACCACGGCAACATTGAGTCAGACAACCCTGCCCACTCGGCCAATCCAATCCTGACGACGGTCATCGCCAACGCTAGTTCGGTTGTTCCGGGCGACGAGAGTGTTTACGACGCGAAATTATTTGATGTTCCGTGGACAATTGCAGTACTTAGTGGTGTTGAACGAGAACTTCAGGCGTTATCAGTGAGCACTCCCGGGCGTCCGACTGATTTAGAGATCGTGGGGAAGCCACTTGTGCGGGTCTCCACCTAGACAACTGGAGAACTGCCTCGATGGTTGGAGGCAAATAACTATTGATAATTGACCTGTGGCAGATGCCTACTTAACTTCACCCATCCCCCGAAGCAAGAATTCATCCATGATTGAGATTCCGATGCCCAAAATAAATTCCCAAGAAGACCAGGGACTGAGCACTCAGCGTGCCTCTCTTGTAGGTCGCATTGCCGCTGGGCTTGCCCATGACTTGAACGGCCCGATTGGAATTGTTCTGGGCTTCAACGATCTTTCACGCGAATTACTCTCGTCTGCTGATGAGGATTCAGGTCTGCCTGCAGATCAGGTTGCTCGAGTATCTGAGTGGCTAAATCTGGTCGATGGTGCGGCCAAGCGTGCTCGAACTCTTACTCAAGAAATTTGGGAGTTCGCCAAATCTTCCCCCGGGGCAATCACCGAATTCAATCTGGACGAGACGGTTGCTCTTGCAGCCCGTCTTGCTATCCCTGCTCTTCGCAACTCCGGGGTTGAAGTGCCGCTCGACGATGATCCCATCGCCAACCCAACCATGATCTCCGCTGATAAGTCACTTACAACCCAGGCACTGGTAGCCCTGCTGCTGGATGCTCCAACGTCATTGCCAGCCGGCGGAATCGTCACCTGGGAAATTGAATCGGACGGCGATCGCACCACCGTCACGTGCCATGCTCGGGGCTATGACGAGGTACTTGGCGAGGCATGGCCGATTGCAGATCAGGCCATCACAGCGCTGGGACTGGAGAACGCCACAGTTAGTGCAGCGCCAGAAGGCGGCTCAGTCACTATTTCCATTCCGAGCGCGTAAACCTTTACGCAATTGGCAAAAATACCCCTTTCATTAGCCTCCCAGTCATCAGTTACGATATAGGGGCAAGGGAGCAATGATGCCCGACGACAACATCCGAGTGCTAATGGTGGATGACCATGAACTCATGCGTCAGGCCTACGGAATGTATCTGGGCAATGAGCCAGATATAGACGTAATTGGCTACGCAGGTGATGGTCAAGAAGCGATTGCTATGACAGCAACGCAGAAACCCCATGTAGTAATCATGGACAGAAAGATGCCGCGCCTGAACGGTATCGAGGCGGCCGCTGTAATTCGTGAGCGAACGCCCGAAACCGGAATAATTTTGCTCTCTGCCTTTGACGATGATGAGTTTGTGCGTGACTTCCTTGCAGATCCCAAGGGCAAGGCTTATCTGCTTAAGCACACTCTGACTCGTCTCGCAGACCTTGTTCAGGCCGTGAAAGACGTGGCTGAAGGCAAAACAGTCCTTGCGCCAGATATCGTGAAGAAGCTTGCTGGTGGTGGCCAGAGTCGCGAAAGCGGTTTCCTGTCGGAAATGACGGAGCGAGAACGAGAAGTTCTCTCATGCATGGCCCGCGGCGCAAATAACGCTGCAATTGTGGAAGAGCTGTTTATCCAGCCACGAACGGTTGAGCGCCACATTGGGAACATCTTCTCCAAAATGCGTTTGCAACAGCAGCCCAGCGCCCACGCACGGGTGAACGCTGTTCTGTTCTTCCTGGCAGAGACCGGGAAACTCACGCAGACCTAGTTCCCGGCCCCACCCAATATCGTCGCCTTACTGGCGCTCTACTGGGCGATGGTTCCGCCGTCTATCACCAGTTCCAGTGCGGTTACGAAGCTGGATTCATCTGACGCCAGGTAGACGGCGCCCCATGCCATATCTTCTGGCATTCCCATTCGACCCAGTGGAATGAGCCCAATCCGGCGCTCTCGCTCACCCGGCTGAGCATGGAGTTCCTCTGTCATACCGGTGTCGGCGAATCCAGGGTGAATGGAGTTGACTCGAATCTTTTCCGGTGCGTACTGAATTGCAGCTGCCTTGGTCAGCATCCGCACTGCGCCCTTGGCGGAGTGGTACGCCGTACCGCTGGCACTTCCCATGATTCCGTAGATGGACGAGGTGTTGATAATCGAACCGCCGCCGCGTTTTCTCATCTCCGGGATTGAGTGCTTCATGCCAAGGAACACGCCAGTATTATTCACTGCATGCATGGCATTCCAGATTTCCAGCGTGGTGTCTTCAACCTTTTTTCGAGAGGCTGGACCAGACATTCCGGCGTTGTTCATGGTGACATCAACCCCGCCGTACTTCGCCACGCAAGCGGCTACAGCGGCTATCCACTGATCCTCATCGCTCACATCCAGGTGTACGTACATGGCGTTTCCGCCGCCCGCGTTGATCTCGGCTACGACCTTTTCGCCCAGTTCATCGTTGATATCAGCGACAACGACACCCGCCATACCCTCGTTCGCGAAAAACCGAGCGGTAGCGGCTCCAATCCCGGACGAAGCCCCGGTAACCAGTCCAATTTTGCCTTCAAGTCTCATTTCAACAGGCCTCTTCTCTTACACGTTCATCTAATGATCAAGGGCGGAAATCATACCGCGCGTCAATGTGCATTCGCTTCCACGGCTGCAAACAGCGTTCTAACACAGAGCAACTAGAAGACGGTGGTCTGATCACAGCACACTCTAACCGCGGAGCTAAAATCGTTCCGCTGAAAAGTTTTCAATTCCGATCTCGGTCGATTCGGCGTTAAATGCCTGAGTCAACAACTCTGCCACCGCGAGCGATTGCATGATGCCTGAGCCGCCACCGCCGCTCGCGACCCAGACGTTCCCGGTATCCTCAATTGCACCGATGATTGGCACTCCATCCCGCGATACAGGCCGGAAGCACACCGTGTGCATCAACAGGGATGAATCTTGGATATCTGGCAACATCTGATGTGCGTTAGCAAGGAGCGTATCTCTTGATTCGGTGGTGGGCGTGCGGTCGAAGCCTACATCGGCGGCTGTCGCTGCAGCCCAGATCTGACCGTCCTTCTTTTGCACCAACGAACTTGGATCATGCAGATGAACTTCTAGCGGGCCAGACTCAAGCAACCCAAGTCGAAGGATTTCTCCCTTGGATGGCGATATCGGAATATCAGCGCCAACCAACTTTGCGACTTCAGCCGACCACGGCCCTGCTGCGATCAGGACTCGCCCGGCGGAGTAGGTATTTCCAGAGAGAGTCTCCACACTAACGCTATTTCGCCCGGGCGATATCTCCGTCACTTCGCCAGTTCGAATCGCGACTCCCGCGCCCTCGGCACATGCTGCGACTGCCTGCACGTAACGGAGGGCATCAAGGAAGAACGGCCCATCGACAAGCACTCCGCCTCGCTCAGGACTGTTGGCTCTGGGCTCGAGCTTCCGAATTTCTTCGACGTCCATGAACTGTGATTCATATCCAAGTTCCGTCCAGACCTTTGACTGTTCTCTTAATTCTTCCTCCTGCTCTTCAGAGCGGATGAACTGCAAGGTAGGTTGCTGATCGAGCTGCAAGTCGAGGCCAGAGATCGACTCGATCTCCGGAATCGCATCTAGAAGATACCGACTACCCCGAAGCCCAAGTTCGATCATGGCTTCACCAGCCGACTGTGACGCATCAACCGACGACCCGACTTTGTACTTCGCACCAACGCCGCCCAGAAGCGGGTCTATGCGGCCAAGCGCGAACCCGGACGCCTGCGTACCGATGCCATCACGCTCAAGCACCAACACAGACTGACCCTGCTGGGCCAATCGCCATGCACAAGCCAGGCCATAAGCGCCTGCGCCGATGACTATTGCGTCATAGTTCGCCACGAACAGTCGCTCCCTAATCGATCGAGTTGTTCTTCACTACATCGGGATCCAGTTCAAGTCCAAGTCCCGGCCGATCCGGATAAGGCGACCACATGCCGTCTTTTGGCTCCGGGAACTCTTTGTACCAGACCTTGTCACTGGCCTCCCCACCGCCCAGATACTCGACTACCTTGAGGTTCGGCGTGGCACAGGCAGTATGCAGGTGAATGACCTGGAATGCGTGTGGTGCGACCGGCAGATTGAATGAGTGTGCCAAGTGCGCAACCTTCATCCACTCCGTCACACCTCCCACACGTCCGATATCGGGCTGGACTATATCGACTCCGCCAGCGGTGATCAGTTCTTTGAATCCATATTTTGTGTACTCATGCTCCCCAGTTGCCACAGGAATGGTTGTCGAACTGGCGATCGCGGCGAGACCGGCAATATCGTCGGCCAGGACAGGTTCTTCGAACCATCCAATGCCGTACTCCTCAAATTCCGCTGCCATGCGGATGGCCTGTTTCGCGTAGTAGCCGTTGTTGGCGTCGACAAAAATCTCAACGTCATCACCAACCGCCTTCCGAACAGCTTCGATGCGTTGCAGGTCTTCCCGTTCGCTCTGCCCGAAATCTTTTCCGACCTTCATCTTCACCCGTGGGATGCCGCGATTCACGTAGCTCATCTGCTCTTCGACGAGTTCATCTTGCGAGTAGTTGGTCCAGCCGCCGCTTCCGTAGATTGGAACCGTGTCTGTGTACGGCCCCAGAAGTCGATAAAGCGGCAGATCAAGCGCTTTGGCCTTCAAGTCCCACAGTGCGATGTCCACTGCCGACATCGCCTGGAATGCTATGCCCTTGCGGCCGTAGCCGCGTACGCGCCAGAACATGTCGCTCCAGAGCTTCTCTATGTTGAACGGGTCCTGACCGATGAGGAGATCCTTGAGGTTGTCCTCTATGACGGAGCGAGTCGCATTCAATCCAGCGGCCGTACCCAGCCCTTCGAATCCGGCATCGGTCTTGATGTGCACGAAAAGCGCTGTTCTTCCTTTGGCACCGGGTGGTGGCGTTGGAATTGTGGAGTCCTGGAAAACGAAACCATCGGGGTCGAACAACATCGTGGTGGAGACATCTGTGATCTTCATGAATCAACTTTCAAGTGGCGACTCTATGCAAATTGGTGACACGCGGCCGAGTATACGTGTTCCATATCGGCGCAAAATCTGGTGTACTGATCAGGACTGGAATTCCCACCCACATTAGTAAGACAGGAGATCACGTATTGTTTGGCCTGCGAAGCAGGGTTCGTCGTGTCTCCTATGGGTGGTGGGTTGCCGTTACCGGCGGCCTCAATATGATCTTCACCTCTGGGCCAACGTTCCAGGGTTCTAGCGCCATCTTCCTGGCGGTTGAGACCGAGTTTGGGTGGAGCCGTGCCGTAATTGGTGGAGTAGCTTCGTTCGGTCGATTTGGCGGCACACTTTTCGGCCCTCTTGAGGGCTACATGACCGATAAGTTTGGGCCTGCCAAGATGATGTTCTTTGGCATGATCGGCGGTGGCATCGGCTTCATCTGGCTATCGCAGGTCCACGGCGTATTCATGTATTACGCCGCATTCCTGACGCTTTCACTCGGATTCAGCATGGGTGGATTCGTTCCCTCCATCGTGGCCGTCAACCACTGGCTTCCCAAACGGCGTGCGACCGGTATCGCCATCGTGGTTGGTGGGAGCAGCCTTGCTGGGCTGGTCGTTCCAGCGCTGGCGTGGGGGATCGATGCTCATGGGTGGCGCACCACGGTGTTCTGGATTGGCGTCATCTCAATCTCCGTATCACCGTTCTTCTACTGGGCACTTAGCCGAAGAGGCTCGGGTTCAGCAAGTGAATTGGCACGTGATCATCAGGCCTCTAAATCGAAAAAGGATGAGAAGTCTGAGGCTGCAGATGGTGAATATGACTTCACTGCGCGACAAGCGCTGCGCACAAGGGCGTTCTGGATAATCTCCGGTACACATTCACTGGTGAACTTCAGCACTTCCGCTGTCTCAGCCCACCTTCTGCTGCACTTGAACGACGTTGGAATTGATCCAATTACAGCGGCGACGATCATTCCTGTTCTGGCCATTGTGGCGTTCACCTTTCAGATGGCCGGGGGATTTATTGGCGACAAGTTCTCTAAGCAATACCCAATTTCATTCTTTACCGCGATTCAGGGATTCGGGGCGCTGATTCTCGCCTTCACGACCGGATACCCCACGGCCCTCCTGTTTGCAGTTGTCTGGGGCATTGGATTTGGTGGACGTACGCCAATATTGCACGCGATGCGTGGCGATTATTTCGGATCAAAAGCGTTCGGCACGATTCTTGGACTCTCATCCGTGATGATGGGTGCGTCGATGTCGGCTGCACCATTTCTTGTGGGTCTGCAATTCGACATTCAAGATACATATCGCTGGGCGTTTGTTGGGTTAGCGGTTCTGGCATGGTGCGCCTCCATATTGATCTTATTTGTGACCAGGCCGGTTCACCCTTCGCTTCGAAACAAGGAAACGGCGCAAGTTGGAGCGGCCGAGGCGTAGCGTCTCGGTCTCTCAACTCAGCTAAACTCGCATCTTCCGAACGAACGCAGGGAGATTACGTATGAGACTTGAAGGCAAAGTAGCAATCGTCACAGGCGCTGGCGGCGGTATTGGGCGAGCGAGCGCACGCAGATTCGCCAGCGAAGGCGCAACGGTGATTGCTGCTGACATCAACGCCGCCGGAGTGGCTGAAACTGCCGCTGATTCTGAATCGATTCACGCTCATACCGTGGACGTTACCAATGGCGAGAGCGTGAAAGAGATGGTTTCAAGTGTCGTTGAGCGATTTGGCCGGCTGGATGTTGTGTTCAGCAATGCCGGAATCATGCGCGATGGCAACGTGATTGACCTGTCTGAAGACGATTGGGATGTTATGTTCAATGTAAATGCAAAAGGCGCGTTCCTGTGCGGCAAATACGCAATCCCTGCAATGCGTGTTTCAGGCGGCGGTTCGTTCATCATCACAGCTTCAGCAAACAGTTTTTATGCGGAGTCAGATATCGCAGGCTACTGCGCCACGAAAGGTGCTGCGATGCAACTGACTCGGGCAATGGCAATCGATCACGGCGATGATGGTGTCAGGGTAAATTGCATCTGCCCCGGCTGGATTGATACGGACATGGCATCGCCCTACCTGAATGAGAATCCTGATGGCCGCGTATTCGCTGGAAGAATCGCACCCGTCGGCCGCATCGGGGACCCAGAGGACGTCGCAGAAGTAGCGTTGTTTCTCGCCAGCGATGACTCATCATTCGTAACTGGATCTGCTTACAACGTTGACGGTGGCTGGACCGCTGGTATGACAAAAGCAATTGCACTTATCTAGGTCCCTGTAGAAAGCTCAACCGAAACAATGAAAATTACCGATCTTCAAGTCGACATCATCGAGCGCTCAATGCCCGTTACGCCGTTGGCAGATCAGCGCTCTCACATTGGAGGCGATGTCGAAAGCGCTCTTTTGCGGGTTATGACCGAAGACGGAATTCAAGGCACGTGTGCGATTGGTGATGGAACCAACGACGTGGACCGGGATCAGGTTGAACGGATTCTGAAAGTCCTGAAGCCTGTTGTTGTTGGGAAAGACTCTAACGACCGGGAGTGGCTGTGGAATCAGATGCCATCGTTAAGCGGCGGCTCTCCCGATCTGTATCCGGCCTATTCGATTGTGGACGTTTGTCTCTGGGATATTGCAGGGCAAGAGGCTGGCATGCCAATCCACAAGATGCTGGGCACCGCTCGCAATGCCGTGGATGTCTACGCCACGTATCCGCCGCGCCAGAGCACGCCGGAGTCTTACGTCACCGAGGCTGAGTACCTGATTAGTGAAAAGCACAAGGCATACAAGATCCATCCGGGCACGATGAGTACCGCTGAGGTGCTCGAGATGGTCACAAAGGTGCGTGAGTTCGTAGGCGACGATTTCACACTCATGCTTGACCCCAACAGCGGCTATGACCTTGCCCAATCATTAGAGATTGGCGCTGCTCTGGATGAGATGAATTTCTACTGGTTTGAAGACCCACTCCCGTTTGAGAGGTCTCAGGACATACAGAAGCTCACAGATACACTGAAAACACCGCTCTGCCTGAGCGATGCACCGGGATTCCTGTTTACTCAGGCGGCTGAAACGGTCAAGACTGGCCGCGCTGCGCTTCCTCGAGGAACTTCACGAAAACTGGGCATTACTGGCCTAAAGAAGCTTGGATCTCTGTGCGAGGGCTTCGGGGTGAACTGCGAGATTGGAACTACGAAGAACTCGTCTCTGGATGCGGCAAACCTGAACGTTATGTTTTCAATCGAAAACTGCGCTTACTTCGAATGGTGGCTCCCCAAGCACTCGACTCAGTGGGGCTACTCAGAAGAAATGGAGCCTGACGACAATGCACAGTTAGTGGCGCCGACGTTGCCGGGGCTGGGATATGAGTGGGATTGGGATTGGATCAAAAACCACAAAATCACGATTGTTGAGTGATCAGATTCATCCCGCAAACCGCCGCACGTTCATGCTGCCGGTGATAACTTTTCCGGCGGAGTGATTTCAAGAACGTTCAATGCTTAGACAACTATTTCCTTTTTCAACCCACCTCGCGAAAAGCAAGTACTACCACTACGCGTGGTTGATCGTCGCGATCTCCGCAGTAGTTCAAATGGTGGGCGCAGGTTTGCGTGCCGCATTTGGGGTATTCATCGACCCGTTAGTGCAGGAGCATGGGTGGAGCAATAGCTCCATCGCCATTGCATTCGCTCTCTCGTTTATTGTTACCGGATTCTTCAGTCCATTTGCGGATCGAATTGCTGGAAAAGTTGGCGCCCGCAAAGCAATGATGCTGGGATCAGCAATCTTCCTCGCCGGGATGATTGGCACGGCATACATTTCATCAATCTGGCATCTCTATCTCGCCTACAGCGTACTGCTGGGCATCGCCCAGTCGCTATTTCTGATCCCCGTTCTGCCGGCCGTTACGGTCTGGTTCCGGAGAAGCCTTGGCGCCGGCACCGGAATCCTCTGGATCTCATGGGGGCTCGGTCCGGTTGCGGGAATCCAAATCATGTCTGCCTTGATTAACTCCTACGGCTGGACAACTGCATTCGTCACCGGCGGGTTCGGCGGGACCGCAATCATCCTGCTAACAATGCTCTGGTTCAGAAATAGTCCAGAGGACGCCGGAAAGAAGCCTTACGGATGGCGTGAAGGCGATGCCGATACGTTGAACGTAGAGAAGGCGTCACCTCAAATCAAGCAAAAGTATGTGCACTACATCAGAAGCACGAATTCCTTTTGGAACTTGATCAATATCCACTTCCTGGGCTGCGTGGGGCACGCGGTCATCTTGGTAATGATCGTTCCGATGGCAATTCACGAGGGACTTGATGCAAATGTAGCTGCCGGTGTTTTGAGCACGCTCGCGGGCGTCAGCCTGTTGACTCGTTTGTTCTCGCCCATCCTCAGCGATAGAGTCGGCTCCAAATGGGTGATGTTCGTTTCGTACATCCTGCAGGGAGTGACCGTTCTTCTGCTGTTGAGCGCCGACTCCACGTTGGCGTTCTACGTGTTCGCGGTCGCCTTCGCCATTGGTTATGGCGGAGAAGGCACAATCTTCCCTGTGATCAATCGTCAGTACTACGGCCAGGCTCCGCAGGGCCATACCATCGGATGGCAATTGTTTGGCGCAAATCTGGGCATGGCGCTGGGCGGAGTCATGGGCGCGTTTTCATTCGACCTCACCGGTTCTTACGCCACAGCCATCTGGCTCTCGGCTGGATTCTCCCTGGCCGGTGCAGTTTCAATCGCGATACTTCAACCCACCCGCCGTCTTCTCATCCCAGACTGGGACAAGGAACCTGACAACCTGAGAATCATTCCGGAAGTCCCAATGGAACCGTTGGGATCTGGTTCTGGTGCCTCCGGGGACTAGAGATTGAAGCTCCCTGGATACGTAGGCATCATTACTGCTACGATCATGTTTGGAGTGCTGGGCACCGGTCTCGGTGCAGCGTGGAGCGGCATCGTGTTCGGCAACTCATACTTCAAGGGCGCTCTGGCGGGTGGAATCATCATCGCGATGGTCGCATTGCTCGCTGGTACGGTCTGGCGCAGTCGATTCATTCCGCTGGGCCTTCTGCAGGTTGCTTCAGAGTTCCAGCGAACCGGCACCGTCTCTCAGACGCAACTGCAGGACAAGTACGCGCTTGCCTACAAAGGCTTCGCCGCGTTCATGACGCCAATTTCAGTCATCACAGTGGTGTTTGTGATCGCCGCCATAATCATTCGGGCTATCTAAACCTATCTCTTGACTACAGCCGCCCCAGCTTGCGCAAAATATCGGCCGCCATCGGGTAGACGTTCCCGTGCATACCAAGCACTGATATTCCCATTCCTTCAGGCAGGTACCCCGCCGGATAGAGATTTGGCACATCCACTGACTCGAACGTCGCCGGATTCACCACAATCTGCATGAGTTGGAGTCGGTATTTGTCTCGTCCCTCTACCATGGTCAATGGCCCCAGATCGCTCAATAAATCGTAGGCTGGCTCTCCACCGATCTCCACGATGGCATGATCCACGTCTACGATTTCACCACTGCCCAACTCGATTGCCTGATCGTCCTTGAACTGCGCCACTTGCTCGCCGTAGTGGCGAACAAACCGACCGGTATCGGACTCAATGATCTCTCGAATGCGCTGGTAGTACGGAAGGTACTGGCTATCCTCGATGAGTCGGAGGTGTGTCGCCTCATCTCCTCGCATCACGTACGTCACGGTGCGTCCGGCGTCGTATAGCTCTGTCGCTGCCCAGTCAGCTGAGCGCCCGCCGCCAATTATCAGCACGCGATCGCCTGGATGGTCGTCCCAATGATCGTAGTGATGACTCACGTACGGCAGGTTTGCCCCGGGCACATCGAGTGACCTGATATGGGTTCTGGGGCCAACGCCAAATACGATGAAATCGCTCGTGTACTCCAACGTGTTTTCGGTGGGGTTCTCAGAAACCGAGACGCTGAACCCACCAGCTTCCGATCGACCGACTCGAGTCACCGTATATCCAAATAGTCCTCGCGGTGACAAACCCGCTTTTTCTGCGAACCAGTGATAGTACGGGACCAAATGCTTCTTCTCGATCAGTGCGTTGGGGTCGATGTCGAGCCCTGTCTCTTTGAAGAACGCGTCGAGGCGGAACGGAGCCAATTCCATCCAGTGACCTGGCGATAACGTGAGCTGCTTTCGGGGCACGTCATTCCAAAGTCCGCCAGGGAGCGAATCGGAGATCATCAGCCAATCAATAGGATCGACTTTATGAAACCCAAGAACCGCATTTCCGCTGCCGTAATACTCGTTTGTGGGGTGGTGAAGAATTCGGAATAGATCGAATGGCTTTATGCCAGCGCCAACCATCTGTTCCATATCGACGGTCAGTAGCTCTTCTCCGTGATCTCGAAGGTGCTTACCAACGCCATACGCCGCGAATCGTGGTGGAACCTCGCCCATCAGATGCGGTCGCCATCCCTCAAGCAGCGCCCCAATGCCCAGGCCGCCGGGGCCAGCGCCAATGACGATCACGGAATGGTGTTGGGGCGAGGGCACTAATTCTCCTGTAATTGCTTGCAACTGGGCCGATACGAACGATGCGAAAGAGTATCCTAAGCCCCCCTTCAACCCGTGAACAAAAACTGAGGACCGCAGCGGAGGCAATTCAATGGCCGTTCCAATTATCAAAAAAGTGGAAGTCAATGAGTTCACTTACGAGCTCAAAGACATCGGATCAGAATCGACCATTGGGATTCCGATATACGAGCCGGGAGCAACTCGTGTCTCATCTCAGATGGCCATTCGCATTCACACTGACACGGACGTTGTTGGTGAGTACGTTGGCGGAAGTAAAACTGAGTACTCAGCGTTGCCAATGTTCATCGGATCAACACTGGGCCGAAACATCCTGGCTCGAGAGACGATCTACAACGACGCCAAGCAGGCGCTCCGACAGCACGCCCGCATGGGAATGTCCCAGGTGGACATGGCGCTCTGGGATGCGGCGGGGAAATATTTCGAGACTCCTATCTACCAGCTGCTGGGCGAGTACAGGACATCATTCCCCGCCTACGCCTCCACGTACGTCGGAGACGATCATCCCGGTGGCCTAAGCAGTCCTGAGGCGTATGCCGACTTTGCGGAGCAGTGCTACGACATTGGCTACCGGGCCTACAAGATCCATCCCTGGCAGGACGCATCGCTTGATAAGCAGATCGCCGTGGTTGAGGAAGTGGGTAAGCGCGTCGGGGACAAGATGGACCTGATGCTTGACCCATTCTGTGCGTATAAGACATTTGGCGATGCGGTCAAAGTTGGCCGAGCGTGCGACGAGTGGGGTTACTACTGGTACGAAGACCCGTTCAAGGATGGCGGTGTATCTGCGTTTGCCCACCGCAAGCTTCGCGAGATCATCAAAACTCCACTGTTGCAACTTGAGCACCAGCGAGGGCTTGAGCCGCACATGGACTTTATCCTTGCCGACGGCACCGACTTCGTGCGGATCGACCAGGACTATGACGGCGGTATTACCGGCGTCATGAAGATCGCACACGCGTCAGAGGGCCTTGGCCTTGACGTTGAACCCCATGGTCCAGGTGCATCACGAAGGCATTGCATGGCGGCGATGCGGAACTCAAACTTCTACGAACTTGGTCTGGTGCATCCGAAGTGCCAGAACTTTGTTCACGCCCCCATCTATCTGGACGGCTACAACGACGATCTGGACGCCATCGACGAGAATGGTCACGTTCAAGTGTCTGACAAGCCAGGCATGGGCTTGGAACTCGACTGGAAGTACATCGAATCCCACACAATTGACCATAACGTCTACGAATAGGTCACGCCGCAGCGTCGTTTGTCAGATCAAGAACCTCGCATGATGGGAGTGGGCGAATTGGCAGCCCTTGGTGGGGCGCTAGGCTGGGCTATCTCCGGCATCATCGTGAAATCGGCAACTGTACGGGTGCGCGCCGTACGGATAAACGCCATCTACATCTTCATTGCCGCCGGCATGGGGCTTATTGCGGCGGCAATCGCTGGAACCTTTGACGAGATACCGGGGATTAGTGGTCGAGATGCCGCACTACTAATGGGTGGAGCCTTGATTGGATCCACCGGGGACGTCGCCATCCTACGGTCGATCACCATTGGGGATGTAGGTCGCAACTTCACGACTGCGACTGCGACGTTCGTATTGCTATCTACCCTTGGCGGCTGGCTGATCCTCAATGAAAACGTTGCCGCTTTCGCGTGGGCGGGCGGTGCACTGATTATGATTGGCGTTTACCTGACCAACGTCACGGGCGATATTCGAATTAACCGACCGTCATTCAGCGGCCTTAGTGACTTGCTTTCGGCGCCCGTGCTCGCAATCCTTGCCGGGTCAACATGGGCCATCAGCCTGCTCATGTACGACGAGGGTCTCAAAGCTAACGACGTCTTTGCCGCCAACGTGGTGGCCCACATAGTCGTATTCGCACTCTACGCAACGGCAGTCATATTTTGGGCACCAGCGCGCCCACTACCAATCAAACGTGAAGACGGCATCCGCATCTTCATTTCTGGACTCTTCCTTGGTGGCGCGCTGATCAGCTTCATCATCGCGGTCGACAGATCAGACGCCAGCACCACAGCCATCCTCATCAGCAGTTCGCCGCTGTTCATCGTCCCACTGTCCGTAATATTCCTCGGAGAAAAGCTAACTCGCCGCTCTGCACAAGGTCTGGCGGTCACGCTAGTAGGCGTATTCATGGTGGTAGGTCTGGGTTAGTTGGTGCCTGCCGCCCGGGCACATTGAGCAGCCACGTCACCGGTAGCCGCGGGGCTTGCCCCGCCCTCCCGATGTAGTGCGGGCTTCCAGCCCGCACCGAGCGCCGCAGTCACACCCTAGTGGTGCGAACCAACAACGTAGTGCGCGGCCAGCACATCTTCGCCCCAGTCGTTCTCATAGTCGCGGAAGACTGAGTGGATGTGGTTGGCGCCGTTCTGGGTGTTGTCGTACTCGATGAGGAATTGCTTGCCTCTAATCGTGTAGTAGTGACCCTGGCCGGGTGTATCAGGGCCCGCCCATGCGAAGGTCACGTCATCAAATCCAGCGGCTTCAATCTTGCCCCATACGTTCGCAGCCAGATCATCGGAGTTGCGATTCACGTAGACCTTCATGAGGTTTACGAGTCGCTCACGTGCATCGGCGTCCATTCGGGAATATGTGAGACCTACTGGTGTCGCAGCAGGGTCTGCGGTTCGGTAACTCTTGGTGAGGATGTCCTGTGGCGTGTCGCCATCAACTACTGCAATCGAGCGGTGATCGGCGTTGAAGCCTGTCACGATAGATCGGGCGATGTCCTCTATCTCCGGAAGCGTTCGGAGGCCTTTTCGTTCGCCGTGCCTCACTTCTGCAGGGTTTGCGCCGAAGAAGAACGGGTTAGGCGTTAAGCTCTGGCCATCTACAACGGTGTAGTGAAGGCAAACGTGGTGTCCGCCAACTCGCCAGCCCCATGGAGCATCGCCTCCTGGCTCGCCGAATACACTGAACCAGTATCGCTCCGATGAACGTGTCCACGGACTGTCGCTGTTCTCAGCGGCTTCCGACTCCCCAAGCTCTTTCTCGATAGAGATGATCTGATGTGCGGTGGCAATGGCAGAATCTGAAAGTCCAGTTGCCATGAGATCGAACGCTACCCCTCGTTGGGCGTCATCCATGTCTCTAATCATCAAGCCGTTGCGCTCGACGGGTGTGTAGTTCCAGACGTACCGCTCGTCACCTTTGAAATCGAATGATGCGGTGTCACGCTGGCCGGAAGAGAGCACCTCCAGGAACTTCTGGGCGGCGGCCGTCATACGATTGGCGGCTGCCGGTGCGTGGGAGTGTTGCTGTTCAGATGCGGTAGTCATTGACGTCTTTCTCCTAATCCCTGCCAAAACCCTGGAGGTCGTATATCCGAAGCGAACGCTAATCGCCCCATCCGTTGAACAAATTCGTTACCGTGCCGCCCATTAGCCACGTTCGCTGCTCGTCCGTCAGCGCTGGCTCCACGTGATCGGCTATCTGCCAGCCGCGAGCATACCCGCATTGAGCCACGACGTGGGGGAAGTCAGTGGCAAACATGAGCCGATCAACTCCATACGCTACGATCAGGTGATGAAAGATTTTCGACATGTCTGAGTACGGCCACTCAGAATCCGACTGCACCGGGAATCGAGATACTTTCACGTACAGGTTGGGGTGCTTTGCCAGCGCCAGTAGTTCATCGATCTCATTTGTTTGACCGGGCGTGACGCTACCGAAGTGATCGATGATCGCCTTGGTCTCGGGATGTCGAGTCAGTAGCGCATCAACCTGTGCGAAGTGCGTTGGCTCAATCAGGAAGCCGACGACCCATCCATTGTCGGCGCAGAATGACATCAATCGGTCACCAATTGATCCATCCATCGATTCGCTGTCCGGCCATAACCCTGGATTGAGCCGCACACCCTGATAGCCGTGCTCATCCTTGAGGACTTGCAGCGCGGCGGTCGGATCGTCAACTTTCGGGTCCGCCAACGCCATGCCTACGAACTTGTCCGGGTACCGGGCCAGCACGTCATTTACGTATGAATGATCGAACTCATGATGAATCGGCTGCACTATGAGCGCACCGTCTACGCCAACTTCAGACTGCAGATCCAGTAAGAACTCAGCATCTCCCTGAGCTATTGATTCCGGCGTGCTTGGCCTGAACGGGAACTTGACCGGGTCGTTCGACCAGACGTGGAGGTGGGCATCGATCTGTTTCATAAAACTTGTCTCTAAATGAGCGTAAATACGGGAATTGAGCAGCGGCACCCTATGTTACTCTGCGCTCGATTTCATTCCTCAACATCAGCACGAGCAGGCGCAACAACCAATGATCAAACTCAGCCTCCAGTCACTTTCCTACCGGGACACCTTCAAAGCGGGCGAGATCGACCTCGAAGGCATCATCGATAAGGCGTACGAGTACAAGATGGATGGAGTGGATATCCACTTCGCACACTTCGCGTCTACAGACGATGACTACCTTGAGCACATCCGGCATCTCTGCCTGGCCCGTGGACTCCACATCCCATACATCGGCATCAGCAACAACTTCTTGCAGACTGGCGATGATTACGAGGCCCAGATTGAGAACTGCAAGAAGTGGATTGACGTCGCAGCGCGCATGGGTATCCCAATGGTCCGACTGTTCGGTGGCTGGCTCAACGAAGGCCAGACGGAAGAGGACGCCTGGCCGCAGCTTGTTAAGGCAACGAATACTGTGGTGGCACATGGACGTTCAAAGCATGTGGTCTGCGCCTTGCACAATCACAACCATGGCTGCATCCCGGCAACTGGTGATCAGGTAATTCGCATCCTTGACGAGGTGGGTGACGAGTACTACTCACACATCCTGGACACCGGCCAGTACCGAGGCTCCCCCGGCGCATCGTTTGGTGAGCGCGGCCAGGAAGACCCCCAGTACAACTTCTACGGCAGCATTGAGACCAGCGCACCACGCGCTGTTCACGTTCGAGCCAAGATCTATCGCATCGCATCCGGCAAAGAGGCGTGGCTTAACTACGAGCGCATCATGCCGATCCTGAAGAATGTTGGCTACAACGGCTGGATGTCACTCGTATTCGAAGGGCAAGACGAGCTCGATGAGCCGGCAGCAGTCCCACTGGCAAACACATACCTGCGCGATCTTCTCACCCGGCACGAGATGTAGAGAGGCACAGTCATCGATATCTACATGCAAACGCTATCGTTCAAAGACAGCGTGCCAAAGGGCGAGTACGACCTCTTCGAGCTGATTTCGATTGCGAAAGCTCTCGGCTACGACGGCGTCGATCTTGAAGATCGCCAATTTGCGTCTACCGATCTCGAGTATCTGGACCGGCTGCGGAAGCATTGTGACGACCTTAGGATGCCAATTGGCTACATCGGAGTAATTGGTGGCTTCGGCCAGGGCATGAACGGTGATGACGAAGGTCATGCGGCGGCAATACGTCGCTGGACAGACGTGTGTAGCCACATGAACATCCCGTTCATCCGGCTAATCGGATGTGCGCCTGATGATGGAGAGTCCGATGAGGACGCGTGGCCTCGCACTCGAGATCGATTCAAGATCGCGGCAGAGCACGCCGGTTCCGTTGGCGTGAAGGTTGGATTGCACAATCACAACCACGGTATGTTCCCGGCCACCGGCGGACAGATACTCCGCATGTTGGACGATGTGGATTCACCACATTTCACGCACATTCTGGATACGGGGCAGTTCCGCGGCGGACTAGGCGCGTCGGGCCGTGATGATGACCCCGGTCGTGAGTCGCACGATATCTACCAGTACATCGGTCAATCACTTCACCGCGCCGAGATGGTCCGCACAAAGATCTACAAGATCACCAGCGGTGAGGAAGAGTGGGTCGACTACCGAAAGATATTTACCATCCTCAAAGACGGCGGATTCAACGGCCCAATATCAGTCGTCTACGAAGGCCGTGACGGTCTCCCCTCCATGGACGCCATGCGCAACGCCCAGAAGTTCCTGAGCGGACTACGGAGTGAGTACGGGTTCTGAGTCTCGCTCTGCCCCAATGATCAAGACGTAAGGCCCCGCACGAATTCATCTCCTGCGTGGAATTCTAGTGGCCCAAAATTAGAAGCTCCACTCGTGCGAATCTGTTCCCCGACTTTCCAAATCACCGGGGCATCAGGACTCCCGAGTTGTAGATCTACGATCTCTACTCGATCATCGACGCGAGCGATGTCGAAGACGTCTTTTTGCCAAACGATCGCCCTCGACTCTCCCCCGCTTGCGAGGCGGAGACACCCATCGGTCTCGATCAATGTTCCACGGATCCCCTCGGCCAGACGAGTGGTCAACTTAGGATCAGATGGAGTTGAACTGCAGGCGATAGCTAGCACAAAGAGCAACGTAGCGATGGCCGTGGGCCAACCCCCGCGTTTGCAGAGCACCATGTCATACAAAATTTTATGTGTGAAAAATATCACTTACACATAACTATGGTTAGTAGGTTACTTCGCATGGCCCAATACAATATATGAAATAAATCATGTAACTCTCATATCCGTGATGATTCGCAACGCGATTCTCTCATGTCGCGCGAGTAATCTTTGGTCAGGATAAATGCATAAGAAACAAAGTTCAGTGACCTAAAGAGTGAGCAGCTAAACAAGCCAACTCAAGGGAACTGAAAAAAGAAAGTCCTCATGCGGAGGCAGAGTCTCAAAACACGCTCCAAACGCTGAGGAAGGGGGAATTCGATGACACTGGTAAAGAAGCTAAACCTGATCTCAGTTGCGGGCCTGGTCCTCGTATTTGGGGGCCTCATAGGAATCACACTTGGAGTGTTCCTTTATACCAAGGCTGAAGCCGGACTTGCATCACTGGATGCGGTTTACGCAGTCCAGGGCCGATATATGAGCTACGACGATGACGGTAACTTCACAGACCGAGGCACCAAAGAAGCTGGAGACTCAATTCTGGCCCTCATCGAAGAAGACTGGAATTTTGAGTTGAACCGGGACAACCTTGACCCGAACGACACCCTTGTAAACACGCCTGATGAGTTGATGGTTCAGTACGGAATCATCAGCGACCACACCCTGCACGGTACGCAGACCGTAATTCTTGATGAAAATGTTGAGTATCAGGGAGTGATGTACGAAGCGGGAATCTACGAAGTTGATGTTGATGGTCGGCACTTCTCAGATCTCGATCGCATTAACCTTCTTGAAGGACCTGTCCGGACGCAAACGTGGAGCCCTCTGGCATTTAGTCTGCTGAGCAGCTTGATTGGTGGAGTGAACTCTGACTATCAGGCTGGTATGGCGCACTTCATGTCGTGGAGTATCTTCATCGGACTGGGAGTCATGTTTGCAATCGCAGGAGTCTTCGTACCTCTTGGTGGCGTGCAAGTGACTCGCAAGGCTGAAGCGGTAGCAGCGATCAAAGTGCAAGCTGAGCGCACAACAGCCATCCCGATTGGTGGCCTGGCCCCAGTCGGCGGTGACTAGCTAACACAAAAAGGAGGCCCCGCCGCCCCACCTGGGACGGAGGGGCCTCCTTTTTGTCATCGAGAAGTAGAATCCCATTTGGTTTTTAGGCCGTTGCGACACTCTGGCGCGCTGGATTCGAGTGCAGACTCTGGGTACTATGCGAACCGAGCAATTCCGCAACATCACTGGGTCGGCAACATCAGTCGCCAGTCGCAATCAAAATTAGAGAGAAAACATTGAGCAAGTTTTACGATGGTGCCATCGTCCCGGCCGAGCTACGCCGCAACTACAACGTTTACGACCGAGTCTCAGAGCTGGGCATCGACCTGGGTTCTGAAGATGAGATTGTTGTTTCACTCCAGGGCCGCAACATCGCAAGCGTGGTTTTCCACGAGAGCGGTATCGTCTACCTCTCAGGCGTCGGCATGGGCGAGATGCAGATGAACGATGATCCTGACACGGTGTCCCATGGCCAGAACGCAGGACGAATGTGCGCCGAGCACCACGTCCGCACTCTGCACCACGCCATCTCATGCGGCGGTGAGGGCGGCGACCTCAACGATGTCATCTACACCGTCAAGGCACTCGGTATGGTCGTTTCCACGGACGTGAAGTTCAACTCTGGCCCAGCCGTAGTGAACGGCTACTCCAACCGCTGGATGGACGTGTTTGGTGGCGGTACTGGCCACTACGCCTCTGATGGTGCCGACGCTGGCGGTTACGCCGGAGTCCACACTCGTAGTGCGATTGGTGGCTTCACAGGCCGCTTCTCACTGGAGCCGGAAATGATCGTCGCCATCCCACCAGAACTGGCACGAGAGATCATCGTCAATCGAGGCTGGATATTCCCGCTCATCCCAAGCATGTACGACAAGATCAAGGGTTAGCAGACGCCACTCACAGTAGCGGCGGGGCTGTGACCCGCTTCTT